>JAEEGL012422556.1_pt1 | contig 21100 bp, 8 predicted proteins | sample 9134231 | NCBI WGS metagenome assembly JAEEGL01 (sample SAMN16246548, study PRJNA631951) | gut metagenome | biome: gut microbiome; feature: rumen; material: fiber-attached | host: Bos | place: Iran: Karaj | collected 2018-10 | reverse complement strand
TAGTCACATCGTCCGTAGGAATGTCGTTATCCTGAGTCTCTTCTCCGCTGGTGGTGATGACGTCCTCGGCGTCGAACTCGATCACTTCCATCTCAAGGTCTTCGTACTTTTTCATCGTTTCGTTCCTTTCATATGTCGGATAGATCGGATTTATGCAGACCGACGCTGTCGGCCGGATCAGTACCTGACGGCCGCGGCGTAGTACTGATAATACGCCGTCATGGCCAGCTTCTTCTCCCTCGCCATCGAGCCGCTGTTCAGCGCGGCCCGGACATACGACATGGCCGACGCCGTGATCGTCGCGGTCCCGTGATCCGTTTGCACGACGATGTCGTACGCGGTCCCGAGGTTCTTCGCACCGATCGGCGCGGTGCTGAACTGGTAGTACGTGTCGCTTCCGATGATCCTCGTCGTGTATCCGCCGGACGTGATCTGTACGCCGTCCGCCGGCTTCACCGAGATGTTGATCACCGTCTTTTCGTTCAGGGCGAGCGAGAACTTGGCGTCATCTATCACGGAAGCGTCGTAGTCTTTCTCTACCGTCTTCCCGCTCACCGCAGCCGCGGCCTCCTCCATGCTGGTGTCGTCCAGCAGTTCGGAAGGTGCCTCGATCGCGGTATGGGCGTTCTTGTTGTCCGCCCATCCGGAGTGCTGCATGTAGTAGCCGTAGGCGTGGAGCGCGTCGACGAGATCGATCAGCTTCTCGTTGTCCGACATCATATCCCGGACGGTCTCGATATACGTCATGACGGAGTACTGGTTGGTGACCGTCTCACCGCTGCCGTAACGGAGCGTGGCCGTGACCGTGTCCGCCAGCTCCAGCGCGTTGACGTAGAAGGTGAAGTACCGGTCCGTCGAGCCGCTGATCGTCTCCGCGTTCGCGTACGGGACGCTGAGGCGGTTTCCGTCCGTTGCCGTGAATTCCACGCGGCAGCCGGTCGGATCGAAGTCCTCCGGGAAGGAGACCCGGAACTTGATGCCGATCTCGCTCGAGAGCAGGAGCGCGTGCTTCCCGAACGCGGGCGCAGTCAGCTCTCCCCATACCGCCGTCACGACGGTGTCCGCCGTCACGGTGATGCTCTCGCCGGGATCTCTGGTCACGGGATCCGCGTCGCCGATCGTCACCGACCAGGACCGGAACTCCTTGCCGGCCGGCGCGGTGAAGCCGCAGTCAGGCAGGACGTATTCCGCGCCGTCCGAAACGGCCGCAGGCGCCATGTGGCCCGAGCCGCCCTCGCCTGCCGCGAACGTGACGCTGAAACCGGTCCCCTGCTCCAGGATGCTGAACGGCGCGCTTCCCACATAGGCCGCGTCGAAGGTATCGCACTGCACGGTGACGGTATAGTTGCCGGGCGCCGTCGGCTTGGCGGAGGAGGTGGTGGTCTTTTCCCGCACCACGTTCTGTTCATCCAGATAGGTAACGGTGTTCGTATAGGTGATCGTCGGCGTGCCTCTCATGCCGGCAGGTTCCGTATATTCGGGATCGGGGAGGACGTCCGTCTCGATGACGCTCTCTTGACCGACGTCCATCCTGATGACGGTCCTCTCCCATCCTGCGGTGAGCACGGTATCCGCGTCGAACACGGTCGAGCCGTCGACTCTGGTCTCGCCGTTGTACCAGCCGAGGAACGTGTATCCCGTGGAGGTCGCGTTCGGATAGGTCGGGATGACGCCGCCTCTTGCGATCGTCATGCTGTTGTCATCCGACAGGGTCTCCGACCAGTAGGCTGCGTCGTCCCCGAAGGAGAAACCGCCGAGTCCCGTATCGAACGTGACGGTCACGGCTTCGGTCCATGCCGCGTAAACGTCTGTGTCCTCATAGAGCACGGAATTCTCCGTGACGGGTTCCCCGCCCAGCGTGAACCAGCCCGCGAAGAGCATGTTCGCTCCGTCGGACCGGACCGGAGTCGTCATCACGCCGACCGGCCTGCCCTTCAGTCGTTCCGACGCCGGGACCGCGCTGGTCGCGCCGTCTCCGGGATGGTACGTCAGAAGGACGCTGTCGTCCCATTCAGCCTTGAGCGTGGGACTTCCGATGAAGGTCGCGATGACCTGTTCCTCGAGCGTCCCCAGCTCGTCCACCGCCACCAGTTCGGAGACGGTGATCTTGCCGTCTTCCGTCTTCCGGAAGATCATGCCCGGTTCCACGGTCCTCTGTTCGGTCACGACCTTTTCGAGATGGGTCGTTTCGTCCGTAACGATCGTTTCGACGTTTAGGCACCAGCCGAGGAACGCCACGGCGTGGCCGTCGAACTTCAGGTTGTCGCTGCAGTACGGCGTCGGGAGCGTCCCGATGGCGCTGCCGGAATCCAGGCCGACGCTGAACACGGCGGACGTACCGCCCGCGGGATCCAGGTTGACGCTGATCTGCGACGTCGGGAACATCACGATCAGGGAGGCCGATTCATTGCCTGCGCTGTCCACGGCCTTGACGCAGAACCGCGGCGTTCCGGTGAACTGGACCGGGATGGCGAAGCTGCCGTCCTCGGAGGCGTATACGGCCGTCAGGACCTCATAGTCGCCGCCGCCGTAATAATCTGCTTCAAACTTGTAGAGGTGGACGGAAGCGCCGGCTTCCGTATGGCCGGTGATCCTTGCGTAATAGCCGGAATCCATCACCCATTTCGGGTAGCTGCCCAGGTTGTCGAGCACCAGGGGCGGCGCAATGGTATCATAGATGACGCTGACGGTCTCGAGCGCGTAGTCGCCGGTGACGGGATCCGTCGCGACGACCTCCAGGGCCTTCGCGGATTCCTGGCCACGATCCGTTCCGTCCCGTGCCGGCACGGTGAACCGAAGCGTCTGCTTTCCGCCTTCCGCGGAAACGACTACGGATGTCAGAGCGGTGCCGGTGTCGAGATCCTTCACGCTGACCGTCAGGCCGTACGCCCCGGTCACGGTGAAGGTCGTGCCTGCGGCTCCGGCGGACAGCGTGTGGCTGCCGCCCTCGCCCGTCACGACGTTCTCAGAGTAGACGATCTCCGGCGGATTTGCCGCTCTGAGCTCCTCCGCGGGAGAATAGCCCTCCAGGCCGTTTTTGTACTGACCGTCTTCGTAGCCGGCGAGATACCGGACGGCCCGGACGCCGATCCGGTAGTTCTTGCCCGTCCCTTCCCCGTAGAGAGAGGACAGATCCATGATCAGGGAGGTGGTCAGACCGTCTTCCGTCTGGAAGCGCAGACCGGTATCGTCGAAGTGGATACCTCCGGTCGGAATGAAGGTGCCGGTCTCCAGCTGAGCGCCGGTGACGGGATCCGTATCCCAGACCCATTCGGTATCCGGAGCCTCTTCGTAGACGGCGATCTCGTAGAGATCCGCGCCGGGGACGGAGCTCCAGCCGGCCGTCATGGTGCCGTTGCCCGAGTAGGCGAGGCTGACGGAGGCGGGGGCCGCGATCTCGTCGGTGTTGGTATAGGTCACGGGCGTGTCCAGATTGATCTGATCCACTGCCGCCCAGGTACCGACCGTCGCGCCGGTCTCGTCCTGCGCTTCCACGTATTCGAGAAGAAGGATGCTCGGATAGTAGCTGCCGCCGGGAGCCGCTTTTCCGCTCAGCGCGTACGCGAACGAGGAAGCGAGGTCGGCCGGATCCAGCTCGTCGGTGCCGGCGATCATATAGTCGCCCGCGCCGACCGTCTCGCCGAGGAAGAGCTGCACCTTGTATCTGGCAGCCGGATCGGCGTCGTCGACCTGGTATTCCACCCGGGCTCCGTTGATCCCGGTGGATCCGTTCAGGGTCGCGAAATCCTTCGTCACGACGGCTTCGCCGCTCTCGACGTCGGCCGCCGTGTTCGTGAGCGTGAGAACGTATTCGCCGGCTTCTTCCGGGACGAAGTAGACCTCGGTCTTCTCGCCCGCGGCGTTGAGCGTCACGTAGAAGTTGGCGTTATCGTTCGTCGGGCTGCCGCTCGCGTCGAACGTTTCGGATACGAGCGTGACGGGATCGCCGTCTCTGGTAACGGTCAGGTTGCCGCTCGTAAAGCCGTCGTACCGGCCGTCCAGCGTCATCGCGAGGATGACGTTGCCGGCGACGGCCGCGTTGACGGTGGAGGTGACGCTGCCGTCACTGTTCTTCACCATGGTGACCGTATCGGCCGCCCCGCGGTTCTCCGCGCGGCTCATGCTTGCGGCCGTATAGGCGCCCGCCTGATAGATCGTCGGAACGGTCTCGTCCGAGCCGTCGAATTCCGATTCCGTCACGACGGAGTACTTCTTGTTCTCGCGGTTCGTGTAGCTGCTGAGATCCAGGTCGGACCCTTCTCCCAGCCCGCCGTCGATGTGAAGGCCTTTCTCGCCGAGCACATAGATCGCGCGGACGTTGAATCTCGCCTTGCCGATACCGGCGGTGACTTTCGCGCCAATCGCGGCCGAGAAGTCCACGTCGACGTTCTCAGCCAGCTGACGGAGCGTGCCGGCAGCGGATTTGGTCTCCTTGACCTCGGTGGCGTTGACGCTCGTCGTGGCGCTGGCGGACGCGTAGAAGCCGAGGTCGATCGAAGCCAGATTGATCGTTTCGAGCGGGATCGAGCCGATCAGTCCCTTCGGGATCGACAGGCTGCCGGACAGGGTGCCCGACGCGTGCAGTTCATAGATGAAGAGGAGATACTCGTCGCCGCTCAGCGTTTCCTGCTTCGCGTACCCGGCGAAACCGCCGAAGCTGAGTTCGCCCTTCGCGGAGAGCCCGCCCACGACATTGTCCTGGAACTCGCCGTATTCGTATTCCTTCAGCGGCACGGCGATGACGATATACGAGCTCATCTCCGTGTTCAGGCCCCAGTACGTCACGCCGTCGAAGGTCTGTTCGCCGGCGTCCCATCCGGCGCTGATGCCGAGTTCCTTGATGAAGTCCGCATCGGCGATCTCGATGTCGGTCAACTGCAGGTCGAACCCGCTCGGACCGACGGAGACCCTGGCCCAGCCGCTGATCACGTCCATGATGCTGCCCTTCGCGGCGATCTGGAGACGGATGGGCGGCGCGCCGAAGCTGTTCATGTTCACGGTGTCGGCGAGCCCGGAGAAGCCGAGTCCGCCGCCCTGGAGGTAGCCGATGACCGTCGGAGGCACCAGCGGGATGCCGCCTTCCTCGACGCCGATCTCGGCGTACAGCGTGTCGAGCAGGATCACGCCCCTCGCTTCCTTGAAGGCGCCGTTGAAGACGCCGCTGAAGATCGGCGTTTCAAGCTCGATGTTCAAAGCAAGCGTGCGGTTGGGCGAGAAGGTGTTCAGTTCCAGTTCGGCGCTGCCCGTCACCGGGAAACCGGCGATGTCGGGGACTTTCACGTATCCGCCGCCCGCAATGCCGCCGAGCGTCGTCTTTCCGCCGTAGTTGATCTGGAGCTCGTCGATGTGGATCCCCGCTATATCGGAGATCGGCGTGGTGAAGCACATCGTGCCCATGTATCGGATCGCGCACTTCTTTCTGAGAGGCGCGAACGTGTTCACGGAGAACTCGCTTCCCGTGAACTTCGGCACGGAGAAGATGCATTTGTTGTTGAGGACCTGATCGGGATCCAGCTCGATCTTGAACGCCAGAGCGCTCGATACGGGCTCGAGCTGCAGTTCCAGTTCGTCGTCGGGCTGGCCGTCGTAGATGCTGTATTCGGGCGTGGAGAGCTTCGCGCTCTTGAGCTGGACCGTCACGTCGTCGCCGGACTCCACTACGATCACGTCGAAGTGGTCCTTGGTCAGCATGTGGCTGCCGGGCGTGGCGGACAGGGCGCCGTTCTCCAGGAGAGACACGACGGTGTTCGAGTCATAGGCGTTGAGCTGCCATGTGACCGTGCCGAGACGCTCGGATTTCTTGAATCCGTAGTCGCCGGCCGACAGCATGGTCAGGATCTTGTTTTCGGCCAGGCCGGTCGCCGCCATCTGCTGGCGGATGTCGTCAGCGCCGTTGCCGTAGATGACCATCCTGCCGTCGTCGGCCTGTACGATGGCCAGATGCGTCACGACCACGTCCGCCGGCGTCTCTCCCTTGATCCTCTCCAGAAGGCTGCGGACCTGATAGGTGGTCGGCGGGTTTTCGGGATCCGCGGGCTTGTTCGGCCAGAGGCCCTTGCCCTGGATCACGGCGCCTTCCTCGAGGATGAGCTGATCCTCGCCCTCCGCGAGGATCGTCGTGCCGCTGCCGACGTTCAGGACGGACCCGCCCATCAGCGTCAGCGTGGTGCCTTCTTCGAGCTCCAGCGTCAGCCCGCCTTCCGGCGCGGCCAGATCGATCTGTCCCTTCACCTGATAGGCCGTCTTGCGGAGGTTCGACTGGACGATATACCGGTTCTCGCTCTCCGTATAGCCGATCCGGAGGATCGCCGTGTCATAGCTGATGATGGATTTATGCCACCTGCCGTCGCAGTCTTCGGTGACGGCGTCCGGATCATAGGAGATGGTGTCGCTGTAGTCGGGCATCACGAAGAGATCCCAGGAGGCGTCGAGCGAGCCCGAGTACGGGGTCGACCTGTTCTGAGTCAGGATCACGAGCGGAGAGACGCCTCTCGAGCCGCTGATCTGAACGATGTTGCCGTATCGGGCGGTCGCGTTCTCGCAAGACGCGCCGATCACGTAGCCCGGTTTTCTGCCGTTCGGGTAGGCGCTGTCTTCCGGAAACAGTTCGGACACCGCGTGCGTGACGATCGACGTCCCGCTGCCGGTCCCGGCCTGCTCGACGAAGTAGCAGCCGGTGCCGATCGAGTAGCCCTGAGCGTTATTCGTCGGCGGATAGTACGAATGGTGGCTTGCGTAGTAATCCGAATCGTAATGCTGCAGATAGCGGGGGTTGAAGGCTTCGCGGCTGGTCTGGCCCTCTCCGAGGGAATGGTAATAGTTCCGCTCGAGATCCACGCGGCGTCCTTCCTCGTCATAGGCCGGGTTGTCCGTCCTCGCGTTCACCACGCTGCCGCCGGTGATGCTGATCTGGCCGCTCTCGCCGCCCGAGACCCAGCTGGACATCTTCGCCCAGATCGCGGACCGGACGTCCGGGATCAGGTTGCCGTCGGTCTCGAGATAGTCGTCTCCGACCAGTACTTCCCTCAGCGTGTCGTTCCTGTCGTAGAACGAGCCGCTGTTGCTGTAGTGGAGCTTGCCGTCCGCGTCGGCGTAGACGGAAAGAGCGGTGTAGCTCTCGTTCTCCCTGACGAGACGCAGTTCCTGATAGCCGGCGATGGTATAGGACTCCTCGAAGAGCGGGAGACCGCCGCCGATCGCCGCACCGCCGCCTGACGTCACGGCGTTGACCGTGCCGCCCTTGATCTCGACGGATCCGCCGTTGCCGTTCCTCGCGCCGCCGATCGCCGCGGCGCCGTCTTCCGCCGTCGCGTTGATCACGCCGCCCCGGACGGTGATCCGTCCCCCCTCGGACGTGTAGCCGGTCCCCATGGTGACGCCCCACACGTCTCCGTCGTCATCGTCCACGACGATCCGGTCGTACGGATACTGGGGCCCCGGCACGATGTCGCCGAGGGTAGCGTAGTCTCCGAGATATTCGAACCTCTCCCCGGGCTCGTAGGTCGAGCCGCCGATGGCGGCGCCGCCCGAATACCCGTGGACCGTCAGGGTGCCGCTCTCCATGAAGATCCAGCCGTGTGCCAGCGGATCCGAAGTGGCGGGCGTCCCGCCGATGGCGGTGAGCGACCCGTAGGCGTATCCGTATTCCGTGTCGACGGTCAGCGTGCCGATGTCGTCCCGTTTCGGGTCGTCCCGGACCGTCAGGACGGCCTGGTGGTCGACCGTGATCCCCGACGTCGGCATGTCCTCGAAGTACGACGGCATCACGATCGAACTTTCCCCGCTGAGCAGGAGGGTCACGTTCGCGCCTTCATACCGGTAGTACACGGGCAGCGAGTACTCGGTCGCCTTCTGCAGGAGAAGATGATGGACCTTGTGCCCGCCCTCGATCGTCTCCTGGTCGTAGGTGTCGTCGCTGATCCCGGCGGCGGAGATCGTGCCGTCCAGCCGGGCGCTCTCCGTTCTGATCTCGTTGGTGCCCGTCGCCTCGACGTCGCACGAGACCGCGCCGCCGAGCGTCAGACCGGACCGGTCATGGAGCGTGACGGTCGCCTTTTGGCCGCCGTCCAGCCTGACCTGGGTGTTGTACAGGGCGAGCAGGGCGTGATCCTTCATGTCGACGGAATCCGGAACGTTCCAGACGCAGTCCGACAGGAGCGCGCCGCCGAGCGAATCAAGCGTTCCTTCTCCGATCTCGATGCTGGTGGTGGCGCCGTAGATGGTGTGCGTGTAGCTCCCGAACTCCGCGATTTCGTTGAGCTTCGTTTGGTACCTGTCCGCCGGGATCTCGTCATAGGGTTCCTCGACCACGGAATCGTCCGCCAGGACAGTATAGGCTTTCACCGGTTTGCCGAGCGTGTCGATCGTCATGTTGGACAACTCGACGGACGGCTTGTGGACGTAGTTCGGTACGAAGGCGATGCTGCCTTCCGGTTCGTACCAGAAAGGATTCTGCGGCGTCTCCGGCCGGTAGAACATATAGTCCGGCATCTTCGTCCGGACGACGGCCTCGCAGTGGACCGTCAGAGGATCCGACTTGTTGGTGTCCGGCCCCATGAAGAGGTGGCTGTTGTAGCCGTCGAGGAAGATGTGCACGGGATTGCTCTCGCCGAGCGGGGCGTATTTGTACGCCGCGCTCTCCTCGATCTCTCCGTTGACGATCTGTTCGTATGTATGCACGCCCTTGTAGTCGATCATGCCGATGTTGCTGTCGACCAGATAGACGTTTCCGAAGTCGCCGATGATGTTGATGTTCCCGAGTCCCTTCGTCGGCACGAGGCACTGGTTGCCGTTGATCTCCATCTCGACGGTCGTGCCGAAGCCGACCAGATAGACATCGAGATAGACGCCGTCCATGTTGCGCGTGTCCAGCGTGACGTCGCAGTACGGGTTGAAGCTTTCCATCCCGCCCGTGTAGAGCGCCTCCGCGTAGATGACGGAAACGAGTCTCGAGAGGTCAGGCCGCTGCTGGGACGGCGTCGAGAGATTCGTGTTCGTGATGACGACCTGGTCGTGGTTTTTCTGCAGCGACATCCCAGTGGTGACGGTCACGCCCACCTTGGGATACTTGAGCTGATTGCCGCTCGTGAAATAACTGTAGAAATACTCATCGTTCTCGCGACCGTGGGCCTGCTGGATCTCCGGCTTCCGGTAGCTTCCCAGCGCCTCGAGGTATTCCGTTCTGGTCGTCTGGTGGCCGTATTCGTCTGTGCACCCTTCTCTCGCGCAGTAGTAGACGTGCCGGCCGTTCTGACGGACCTGCGGCTCCACGGAGGCTTCCTCGTTGAGGACCCAGTCGTGGCCGAGCGCCGGAATGGTCTCCACGTACGTCTCGTCGCAGTGCAGACAGCCGTAGGTGAGGCTACCGGGCTGCGTACAGGTGGGCGCCACGTAGGTCTCGCTCTTGGACGAGCCCTTCACGTGGCCGAACGGTTTCTCATAGACGACCTGGACCATGTCGCAGAACAGGCACTTGTACGTCCGGACGCCCTGCTCCGTGCAGGTGACGCGCCGGAAATCCGTGCAGTCCCAGAGGTGCTCGTTCTCCATGTCGTAGATCCAGCCCTTCTCGCATCTCGGCTCGATGGGATTCGGACCTTCGGTCAGTTCGTTGGTATAGGTATAGTCCCCGTCGGCTACCAGGAGTCCGTTCTTGTTGTAGTAGCACACGTGGAACGGTTCCTCTCCGTAGTCCCAGTTGTATTCGTCGAAGCTTGCGCGCGGCGAGAGCGAACCGGCGTACTCCGATTCGTCGGACACGGCGAACCCTTCTTCGCCCTCCGCGGACACGGCCGTCGCCGCGTACGGCGCCAGCGTCGCGAACATCGTCAGGCAGAGCAGCATGGAGAGCAGTTTCTTCACGGTGTTTCTCATCTTTTCCGTCCTCTTTTCTCAAATCTGATATCGTCAGGTATGATCGTCTGTCTGATATTCCCGGATAAGCATGTTCTTCAGAAGGACCAGCTCCTTCTCGGGATCCTGGCCCCCTACGAACAGGAGACCCAGCGCGTAGCGCGTGACCGCCGAAAGCATCAGGTGTAGGGAGGTGTGGAACATCTCCTCCTCCGGCACGTCGCACCGGAGCGTGTGGTCCGCCTTCCCCTTCCGGTAGAACACGCGGAACTGCTCCTCCACCTGCTCCACCACGCCGTTGAAGGGCCGGTCGCCGTCCGGGCCGACGCCGCTCCGGTCCGCGTAGGAGAAATAGTAGTGGCTGAAGCGAAGCAGGTCCCGGTGGTCGCGGTACAGATCCAGGAACGTGTCGAGGAAATATCCGTATTCCTCTATGGCGCTCACGTCGCGTTCCTCCGCCCGGTGGAGCGTCGGTCCGAGGTACTGCGACCAGGACCAGGTGAGGACGCCGAGCGCCAGGAGCGGCTTGGTTCCGTAGTACCGATAGACCGTCGCGACGCCGATACCGGCCGCGTCCGCGACGTCCGTCATGGTAACGCTCTCGATCCCCCGCTCTGCGAAGATCCTGAATCCGGTCTCGAGGATCCTCTGTCGGGTCACTTCCTTTTGTAATTCGTTCAGTTCCGGGTTGACGGGCATGTTTTCCACCTCATTCTATGGTTTCTATCACGATTAATAGTCAGCATATCTTTCTTGATAGATATTCTATCACACGCGGGAAATATAGTCAACCCTTCTGAACGATTTTTCCGGCACTCCGGGCTGTTTTTTCCGTAGCCTTTCCCTGGTTTCACTGCTTTCCGGTCCTGTCCCTAAGTCTTTCTTTTTTTTTATATCAGCCAAACGGCTGATGCGCGCGCCGTAAAAATGTGCTACAGTTACGATGTATGGGTATATCGAAATCAGACCTGCAGCGCGAAAAAACAAAACCAAAACAGGAGGGTGAGGACAGAATGGGACTTTTCACAAGGGAAAACTGCTGCCTCTGCGGCGAAAAGACCGGCCTGCTGGACAAAAAGTGCATGGACGGCAAGGTCTGCAAGGACTGCGCGAAAAAGCTGTCCGTGTGGTTCGAGGATTTCAAGACCACGGACAAGCTGCACCTTTACGGTCAGATCGAGCAGCGCAAGATCTACGCCGAAATGGCGAAGGCGTATCCCTTTACGAAGGTGTTCGGCGAGTTCGGCGTCATCCTGATCTCCGAGGAGCAGAGGGTGTTCGTCGCCTTCCCCAATACCGCAAAAGGGCTTTTCGGCAGCCAGAGGACGGTCAAAAGCATGGACGACGTCATCGACCTGGGGCCGGATATCGTCGGATTTGACCAGGTCGAGGATTTCGAGCTCGACATAACCGAAACGAGCCGCGAGGAAAAACGCATGGCGGACGGCCGGGAAATCAGCTACGACCCGCCGCATATCGTCTACATGGAGACCTTCACCCTCCGGCTGAAGCTGAAGCATCCCTACATCCGGAACATGAATATCCAGCTCAACAACGGCGCCGTCCAGATACACAACCTCGGCAGAAGGATCTGGACGGATCCCGGCCGCAAGCTGGCGGCACACCTGCTGGGACTGCCGGGACTTGTCAAGGAGGATCAGGCGGAAGTCTACGACAACGAATCCCTGCTCGGCGCCTTCCTCCGCAGTCCCTGTGAGATGCCGGACTATTCCTACGGCTTCAAATGCACGCCCTATAACGTGGAAGAGATAAGGAAATACCAGTACTACCTCGCAATGGCACGGGAAATTCAGAAAATCATCACCGGAAAGGAAGGATAAAACTTGAAAAGAACGATCGCTGCGATTCTCTCGATCCTGCTCTCCCTCTCCCTCTGCGCCTGCAGAGGAGGCGGAGGCGGCGCGGACGACGCGCTTCCCGGCACCTACACGCTCTATGCAATGGACTATGACGAGGACCATATCGTGCTCACGGACCAGCTCTTCGAGGGCGAGAACTACATAACCCTGAAGAGCGGCGGGACCGGAGAACTGTGCTTCGAGGACGAGACCGACAGTATAACATGGAAGGCGGACGGCGGAAAGCTCACCATCACCGCCTCCGACGAGATCTTCGACGCCACCGTCAAGGACGGCATTCTCGCGCTCAACGTGGACGACGGCAATATGTACTTCGTCGGCGAGGGCGGCAAGAAGGAGAGCCTCAAGGCGATCTCCCTTGACGAGTTTATCTACGGCGAAGCGCAGGATATCATCAACGGTACGGACACTGAACCGACGGCGGCCGAAGTGCAGTCCGGCCCCTCCGAGCTTCAGCAGCTCTGGAACGGCTGGTATTTCGGCTGCATCGATATGAGCGGCTGCACCGGCGCCTGGGAATTCCTGAACGGCGGCACCTTTGACGCCAATCTGTACGTGGAGCTCGACCGGGACGGAGTCGGACGCCTTGCCATATACGACCCCTTCGGCAGCGTCGTTTACAACGAACACAACAATATCTACGTCGACGCGGCGTGTCACGGGGATTCACAGTACCTATACGTCGACAGCGGTTCGGCTTTCGGCTGCGAGATGAACACCTCCGACTGGCGGTTCGTCCGCAACCTTGCCGACCCGGACAAGCTGAACGTCGGCTCCACCTCCACCAACGATTCCGGGGAGACCATCGGCTACGATTTCCAGTTCAAGCCCTGGGGCGACCGCTGGGAGGGCGATGACTACGCGCAGTTCATCCCGTATTTCAGCTCGTACATCGCCGCTCTCGACGCCGGACTGGCCTCCCCCTTCGGAGACACCTTCCCCGGCTTCGGCATCGCTGAGCCGGCCGCCTCCCAGAACGGCGGCGGTACCGCATCGGATCCCGTCGTATCCGGCGGCGATTCCGCTCTTCTCGGCGCAAACCCCGCGCAGCTCGACATCAACGACAGGGGCATTGCGCGCGTCTACTACCCCGCCGATCAGTTCCAGTATGACGACTGGTACGGGAAACTGAAAAACGAGGCGACCGGAGTGGGCATCCTGCTCGACCCGATGCTCGGCGCGACAAACTTTGAGGAGCTCAAGGCTTCCTATCAGCAGAACAACTCCGACGAGCAGGACTATTCCCTCGTCGAGACCACGGTGAACGGCTATAAGGCGCTCGTTCTCAAGTATTCCGACTGGCTCGGATCCACGATGCGCGTGGATATCGACTTCGGCGGCAATCACGACGGATGGTACGGCCTCAGCTTCGCCGTAAGCGGCGATTCGCTCGGGGACTGCGATACGCCCCTCGTCTGGGCGATCATCGAGTCCATGGAGCTTCTGAAATAAGGGAACGCAGCAAAACAGCAGTACAGATAAACTGATTCCGCAAGGGAGGATAAACACATGAAAAACAGGATACTCGGTCTCTTGCTCTGCCTCGCGTTTATCGCGGCTCTTCTGCCGACAGGGCTTCTCGCTCCCGCGGCATACGCGGAGGAGCTTTACAAAACCGAAAACGTAGCCGTGCCCGAGGGCTGGGACTACATCGAGGTGTGGACGGCGGCGGAACTTCATGATGCCTTTGAGAAGCACTACGATACGGAAAACAATCATCATCCCCAGCCCGTTTTCATCCGTCTGATGGATGATATCAAAGCCACCGGAAAAGATCTGGGCAAGATGGACGATTCACTTGTCGAAAGCTACGTATACACGACAACGACCTTCGACCTTAACGGTCACCTTATCTATCTCCAACTCAGCGAGGAAAATAACCCGGACAACCACACCTGGTATATTCTCAATCTCCATCTTATCTGCGACGAGGGCGAGGAGATGACCTTCCGCATCGTGGACTCCGTGGGCGGCGGTTCTCTGACTCTCTGGGCGCACACCTACGTTGACGGACCCACCACTGCCCTGAGGATGTGGTCCAACAACAAGGCGAAGGTCGTCATCGACGGCGGCAGTTTCCGCGTCTTCTCCGACACGACCAAGGCCGTGCCCCTCAGCGTGATCAAAGGCTACGCAAGCGTGACCGATTCCGGCGGATACAACATTTGGCAGGAAAATCAGTATTTCCGCTCCGCCGTCGGGCTGGGCAACGTCGACGCCACGATCAACAACGGCTATTTCCAGGCAAAATGCCGTATAGAGGACGGCCTCCACGGCAAGACCATCCGGCGTTTCGTCTCCGCTCTCGGTATCGACAACAAAACTGCCGGTATGCTTGAAATCAACGGCGGCCTCTTTGAGGGCGACGCCTTCGCGGTCTATAATTACACCTGGATTGACAGCGACCACGCCGACTGGGTCAAATTCCCGACGTTCAACGGCGGCACCTTCAGGGGCGGCATCATGCTCATCTCCGGCGAAGGAATGGCGACGTGGAAAAACATCTACGGCTACGACCTCAACTCCGTCAACAAAAAGCTGCCCATCAGCACCGTTCTCCGCGAAGGCGCCAGGATGTTTATTGACGACAGCGCGCTTCGCGCCAATCCCGACACCACGACCCTTGAAGACATTGCATGGCCCCATGATATAAGGATAACGAGCGGCCCCATGCTCACGGGCGAGCAGCTGGGCGCGTCTCAGCTCGTCCTCGGAGACTCGACGGCTGTGTATCTCCGCTTTAACCTGACGCCGGATTCCGTCGAGGTGCAGCACAAGGTTGCGGACAACCGCGGCGGAACAAGCTACCAGGCATGGACGAAACTCGACGGCTCGAATTATTACAAGCAGCCCGCGGGCAGCGAGTGGGATTACAGGGCCACTATCCCCTCCCGCTCGACGGCGGGAACGGAAACCATCCGCGTGGCGGCGAAGTTCGGAGATATAACAGTCTACTCCGATGAATACGAGCTCAGCTGGGTCGCCGTCCCCGACTACGGCTTTACGGTGGACCCCTTCGTCGTTCCGAGTGTCGAGGAAGTGGCGCACGTCTCCTTCAACCTCAACTACCCCGACAAGCTGAAAAAGATCAACCTCTGGTTCGATGACCACGGTGAGTATTACACCCTTGTCGACAGTTCCGACTACGGCATGCTCCCTCCCGATTATAATCCTGACGGAAACTACAGTATCGCGTTCTCAGACCTCTACCTCGCAAACAGCTCCATGCAGGAAGCGTACTACATGATCGAGCTCGAGTACGACAATCTGGCCGGAGGGACGAAATCGATCGAATCCGAGGAATTCAAGGTAACGCGCAGCGATATCGAGCACAACCACGTCTATCCCGACACCTATAACCTGATCGAGCCCAGCGGACACGGATATCTCTGCACCGTCTGCAACGGTCACCCGAGCGAACTCGAGCCGCATGTCTCGAGCGGTCCGGCCCAGGTGGGCGTCGCGGAGGTATGCACCGTCTGCGGCTATGAAATCTCCCCCGCGCTTGAAGAAGCCCCGGAGGTGGCCGAGGAGGTGGAGCTTCTCGTTTCCGTCATCGGCGAGGTGGATTACAGCAAGGTCAGTATCGCGCTCACTACGGACAAGGGAACTGCCAAGACCGACGGCACCGTTGTCATTAAGAAGCTGAACGCCACGAAAGGCTCCGAGGCCGAGGTCAAGGCCGAAGCTCAGGAGGGATATGAGTTCGTAAAATGGGAGATCACCGACTTTGACACAGGCGACAGCTACGACGTTACCGAGGAGACCATCACGCTCATGGCCGAGAAAAAGCTTCTCATCGTCGGATACTTCGCAAAGGTCGAGGAAACCGAAAATCCCTGGTGCAAGGCTTCCGACTGGGCGCTTGAGGAACTTGACAAGGCGAACGCGATGGATCTGATCCCCGAGATATTCAAGAATCAGGATCTCACGGAAAGCATCACACGCAGGGAGTTCGCCCACGTTGCCGTAAAGCTGTATGAAAAGCTCTCCGGCAAAGCGGCGGAGACTGTCGCGGAAAATCCCTTCATCGACACGGACGATGTCGGGGTCCTGAAAGCCTACAACGTCGGCATCACGAACGGGACCTCGGACACCACCTTCTCGCCGGACAATCTCATCACCCGCGAGCAGATGGCGACGATGATGACGAGGGCGCTCACGCAGGCCGGCATCGACACGACGGTCGATCTCAACAAGGTCGAGAAGTTTTCCGATGACGGCGATATGCACGACTGGGGCAAAGCCTCCATTTACTATATGTCGAGCATCGGTATCATCAAGGGCGTCGGCAACAACACCTTCAACGTCCTCGGTAATGCGACCAGGGAGCAGTCGCTTCTGATCTCTGAGCGCAGCGCCGAACGGTTCGCAAAACAAGCATAATATTAAAGTAATATATAGTCAGCAAAAGGCGTTGTCTCAAAATAGTCAAAAAGACTATTGAGAGGCAACGCCTTTCAATTGAAATCCCTGCATTTCTCAAAAGACCGGATTTCCCGTATCTTTTTCGATTCAGCGGGCGTCCTTTTCCCCCCGAAATCCGCATTCCGGATCAGAGGTCCTTATCGACAACGTAGTAACTGTGTCCTTTAGGCAGATCGTGCAGCACACCCTCGATCTTATAGCCGTTTTTCAGGAAGAAATCGATGTTCCAGTCATATATCTCTTCGGCAATGAATTTGGCCGCGCCTTTTTCTCTGGCCTTCTTCTCATAATGCTTCAAGAGCAGGGTCCCCAGCCCCTGACCGCGATATTCTTCATCGACCCATATCTTCCAGATCCAGCCGACGTCCGTACCGCCTACTCCCGCCATGATAGCGGCGACGACTCTGCCGTTTTCATCGACCAGCTTGCGGTTGATCTTGATGTAATCGTGTTTGGGTTTGAGAAACGGCAGATTGTATTCGTACAGTTTATCGTCGATATGCTCGCCGTCTTCTTCGCTGCCGTCTGATATTTCATACTTGATGGGTCCGCACGGTCTTTTTGCCGGTTCTTGATCGAGGCGTTTGAATAACACGTAATCCTCATGTCCGGCAGGATTGCCCTTAACGGTTCCGAAGACCGTATAACCGTGCTTCAAATAAAAGGGCTTGGCCTGAAAATCCCCGGTGTCCAGAAAGGAAAGATAGCAGCCTCTGTCTCTCGCCTCTTCCTCCACGGTTTGCAGAAGGTTCGAGCCCAGTGCCTGCCGGCGTTTTTTTTCATCCACCCACAGATCGTCAACGAACAGACAGCCCCACCCGTAAATGTAGGCAACGCAGCCGGCAATGATGTCGCCGGTTTCGTCCACGATCTTTTTGCAGATCATCTCTTCCTCATCTTCGAAGCCGTCCGCTTTCGGCACAAGCTTATAATAGTGCTCATAGACCAGCTTTTCGATCCGCTCGGAGTCCTTGCGGGCGCTTTTTCTAAGTCTCAGCTTTTCCATATCATTCTTCCCTTTCGGTTTTCAACTGCAAGATTGCACTTTTTTTGATTCATATGGGGATTCATGTCGCACTGACCCGGTATGAAGCGGTAATACTGTTCTGCCCCTCCATCCTCTCAAAGCCGGCGGCAGCATACAATTCTATTTCCGCCTCAGCGTCCGCATCGACCACGACCATCATTCCATGCGGCCCGTTCAATTCTATTGCCTTTGCGATCAGCGCCATTTCATAGCCCCGCCGGGTTGCTTCAGGCTTCACAAACAGATCATATATTTCATTTATCTCGTGGCGGCGCGTTACATCCAGATAGCCCTGGACCTGCCCGTCTGCTACGGCCAGCAGCACCCTGAACATATCCCGGGCGGAAAGAATACGCTCGGCTGTCCAATAGGTGTCGACATGATGAAGATCGCAGTATTGCTTCGTCCACTTTTCAGAGAGCACTTCTATCCGGCAGGTCGGTACATTCGGCACCGGTCCAGTCAGGATCATCTTCTGCTGTTCCGGATCAAAGATCGCCCCTCTCCCCTTCAGCGGCCGGGAAATGGCTGAGTTCAGCGGATTAAAGACAAAATCCATATTGTATCCGCGATAGTTCCCCTCGATATATGCAAGCATCTCGGAAAATGCTCTTTCGCTCCCGGTCAATCCGATGAGCATCTCTATATACCGCTCATCCGGAATAACAATCCAGACAAAAACCCCCTCGGTTATTCCGTTTTCTGAAACGGCAAAAGCATATTCATCCTGTCCTGTTAACGAGCCGTATAGATTGTCTTTGTCGAACGTGAAATGCGGATCGGAATACAACGGATGCCCGGCCAGTTCACCGATGAAATCCTCGTATTTCTCAAATGACTGTATTTCCTGTATCATCAGAAGTATCTCCTCAGACTCCGATTCAGCATCTCAAAAATCGAGAGTTTTGCAGGTATAGTCTGAAAAAGGAACTTTGTCCTTTTACAGACAGAACGCCGCGTACAGAGGAACTGTTTTCTTTTTGTCCTCAAAGCCAAAATTCTTCGCGGAGAGTTTGATAGCGTATTCAGGAGAGTAAGTATCCATATATACCTTCAAACTCTTTGCGCGAGTGTTGTCCGCTGACTTGACTTCCACGGGAATAATCTTTCCGTCGCGCTGGATAACAAAGTCCACCTCTGCGCCTCGGTCCGATTCCCAATAATACGTCTTATATCCGTTATAAGTCAAGTGGAAGTTGACGTAGTTTTCGACCATACCGCCTTTGAAGTCGTCGAGCTTGTCAGACATAAACAGAATATCGTTCGCCATCAGGTCTTTTTTCGCGGTCAGAAGTCCCATGTCGGAAACGTAGATTTTGAACGAGTCAATGTCTCGGTTATTTTCCAACGGCTTCTTTATCTGTTCCGCTTTATAAACCTGCGACACTATGCCAGAAAGCGTGAGCCATTCGATGGCGTTCTCAAACTCAGCAGCGCGTGCACCTTTCTTTATGAGTTTGTACTGGAAGCGCGTGTTCTTCTTCGACAGCTGAACGGTGATGTTGTCGTAGGCGAGCCGCGTTTTTTTGATTTCGTTGAGATTGTTGTATTTGCTCATATCGTTGAGATACGCGGCAAGAATGGTATCCTGTATAGTACGAACGAGGATGAAATCCTTCGTGCTCGCATACTGGACCACGCACTCAGGCATTCCGCCCACAATGAGATATTCACGATAGAGACGCATAGCGGATTCATGAAGCGCCGCGGGCATCGGAGAATCGGTTTTGAAGCTCTCTTTGATTTTTTCGACGAGCATATCTTCGCCGAGGGCGAGCATGAATTCCTCTATATCCATTGGATACAGAGTTTTCATATCCACTTTACCGACCGGGAAAGAAAACTTAGCGCGGTTGACGGCAGCGCCGAGCAGACTGCCGAGCGCGATGATATGATATTCGGGCGCTTCCTCGCAAAAGTATTTGAGCGACGTCAAAGCACGCTCGCAGAGTTGCACCTCGTCAAAAACGATAAGTGTGCGCTCGCGAACGATGGTCTGTCCGCAGATATGCGAAAGAACAGGTATCAAAGTCTTTGGGCTGATATCACCTTCGAAAGTATCGTTCAGCACGGGTGTAGTTTCAAAATTGAAATACGCTACGTTATCGTATTTTGTTCTTCCGAACTCCAAAACGGAGAAGGTCTTGCCGACCTGTCTCGCGCCTTGCAGGATAAGCGGCTTGCGATGTTCGCTCGCTTTCCATTGATCCAGATAATTACTGATTTTTCGGTACATATACATTACCTCTTTTCATTGTTCGAGACCATTCTATCACAAGTTCGTGTCAAAGTCAACAAATTTTAAGCAATATATCGCACTAAAGTGCACGAACATTTTTAAAAAGTCCGCATCAAATTACACTTTTTTTCGAAAAAGAGCATAACGGCACTTCTTGGGAACTAGGAGTTGCTTGCGCGGCTACTTGAGAAGCTCCAGACGGAAGGCAGCGAGAATGAATCCTGCACAAAAACGGCAAAATCCTGCACAAAAAGAGAAATGGCTTAACCGCAAAAAACCTTGTGGTTGAGCCATTTTTGGCGTCCCTGAGCGGATTCGAACCGCTGGCCTTTCGCTTAGGAGAGACCCCCGTGAAGTTGCCGATAAGCTCTGCTAAGTCTCGTTAAGCCTAATAAAGTCTGGCTTTTTTACATGTTCGAGTTCCGCTGAGTACGCTTGAGACCGGTTAAATCCGTTAGATTTCTGGTGCTCCGATTAGACGTTTTTTAGATTTTGCTAATATTGGCGGGCACGTGTTTCTGCCGCCTATATTGTATCCATTTTTTCCGAAAAATCAAGACCGACTGTTCTTCTGGACAGCCGGTCTTAACATAGTTACAGTTTTTTTGTCAGTGCTTTCAGAAGCTGTACGGTCTCTGGATTCGAAAGAAGCTTGCTGATAAGCTCGGCATCTACTCCATCTGCCGCGTCAATGTCAGTCTCAGTACTCTTGACGCCGGGATCCGCTCCTTTACCCTTATAAAATGCATCCTCAAACAGCTGAGCATTCACTCTCCGGTCATCGTCCAGAATGTGTGAGTAGACATCAGTGACCATGGAAGTCTGAGAATGTCCGGAATCACCCTGGACTGATTTAACATCGCCCCCGTTCAGCTTTAGCTTATACGTGATGCTTGAGTGCCTGAGGCTGTGAAAAACCACCTTGGGTAGATCATTCTCCTCAATCAGCTTTTTAAAGGCATCCGTTATCGTAGAGCGTTCCACAGGAAAGCCGGTTGGTCCAGCAATCACCAGATTATAATCCGTGTATTCGCTTCCCAGGGCGTCCTTGGCAAAATCCTGATCCTTCTTCCAAGCAATGAGCATGTTTGCAACGGTCCTTGGAAGAAAGATTTTGCGGTTGCTTCCCTCAGTTTTTGGAGCTTTCAGGACAACTGCAGTAGAGGTCCTTTTGCTTTTTATCGGGAATTCAAAAATGACGTCTTTCTTCTCCAGAGATTCCAGTGCGGCTTTAGTCACGCGCTGAAGCTCCTTGTTTACAGAGATACTGGCGTATCCCGTATTGATCGCTTCTTCAGTAATATCAACACAATCCCAGGTCAGCCCAAGAAGTTCTCCGATCCGGAGAGAACAAGAGAAGGCAAGATTAATTGCGAGTTTCAGCCTTTCATCATTGCATATCTCGGTTGCGTGGAATAGCGTTTCCGCAGTCCAGATTTCGCGTTCATGCTTTTTATGCTTTGGAACGGTGGCGTTTATTGCGGGGTTCTTTTCAAGCAGCTCCCACTTTACAGCCTGGCCAAAGCAATTACGAAGAAGCTTATGAACGTCTCGCACAGTGCTGGTCCCGACAAACTCATTTTGGGGCTTTCCTGTAATTGGGTTGTTCACCGGCTTCGTTTTCAAGAGCTGTGCATAATACTTTTCCAGCACTCTGGGAGTGATATCTTTCAG
>JAEEGL013120338.1_pt1 | contig 21101 bp, 19 predicted proteins | sample 9134231 | NCBI WGS metagenome assembly JAEEGL01 (sample SAMN16246548, study PRJNA631951) | gut metagenome | biome: gut microbiome; feature: rumen; material: fiber-attached | host: Bos | place: Iran: Karaj | collected 2018-10 | reverse complement strand
GTGCGGAAAAACTGATGGAACAAATCAAAAAGGAACTGTTTCCGGTCCTGGAATGCATTCAGTACAGAGATTATAAGGAATTTGACATTTCCCTGCTTCGAAGTATTCCGTATATTCTGACTGCGAAGAACGATATTCATATCTGCATGCCCATGGGAGAAGCAAGCTGTGTGAGAGGAAATAATGATGATTTCTTTACAAGTGTTGCTTCACTGACGGCTCTTTATGCCAATAAGGTTACATATCTGTATCTTTGCGAGAAACAGTCGAATTCCAGGGTTTTTGAGGCAAAAATACGGGCCATCCGGAACTACTTAAATTACCGTGGGAAAACCTGAGATATAGATATCAAACTTTTCTTCCGGGATACTCCGGAAGACAGAAATCTGCGTAACAAACTTCAAAAGAAGATCAATATTGCCATGAAGGAGGAAATTATTCAGGGGCATTCGCTTCATGTTTATACGGATGAAAACCTCGGAGAGACGGTTGCTGAGGCAATAAAGGACAGCGGCATCGATTATTTTGACGGCTCCGTTCCAATCAGCCGTTCTTCCATGCTGAACGCACAGCTTATTAACCACGTCAGTGCCAGGTATCCGTATTTTGAATTCGACAGCTATCAAAAATGTTTCCGGAACTGTCGCGGCTGCGAATACCTGCAGTATATGCGGATTACGTCTTTCCTTCAGGTGGAGGATATGTTTGCACTTTTCAATGCACATGACAAACAGTTTAATTATCCCGGTGTGGCGGGAGCGTATTTGTATTACTGGAAGATTTTTAACGGTGATGCAATCGGAGAAGAAGACTTTGCCTTGTGTGCGAGATGCTGGACACAGCTTTGCGATATTTTTAAAACCGGCGGAGCAGATGCTGTTGAAATCGAACTTACCGGAACGAAAGGACAGAACGGAAAGAATTCGTCGAAAGATGGCACGACAATTTCCAAAATCGTGGAAGTCGTCGAAAGAGGAAGTAAGAAGGGCATTGATTTAACCAAAGAGCAGCAGGTAATCATTAAAATGATTCGTGCGATGGAAAGCAGACGGTATATCGAACTGAAAACCACTTCGCAAAAGGGAAGAATCCGTGTTATATTCCGCAACCGGAAAATGAAAAAGATTTTTGCAAAATCCGGCGAGCTTTTGGAAACCTATGTCTATTTCGAAGCCTGCAGAACCGCATATTTCGATGATGTCCAGACCGGCTATCAATTTAAATGGGAAAACGGCGAGGTTTCGAACGAACTCGACTGTGTGCTTACAAAGGATTACCGTTCGATTATCGTCGAATGCAAATCTGCGAAAAGTCCCGACGAAGATTTCTATCTGATTCTCGACAGCCTCGCAAACCAGTTCGGAATCGGCTATAAGAAAGTGCTCGTCATGGTGACGGATACCACCGCCAAAAATTACGATAGTTACGTTCTTCGCGGAGAGCAGTTGGAGATCATCACCATTTCCGAGAAGGAGGATATAGATAACATCGGTCAGAAACTGATTGAGATTATGGAACGGGCGTGGTAAGGTTTTTGTAGGGAACTGTTTCCTGTTTCAATAAAAGCATGATGTGGTTTGCAACCTATACGTAAGGAGCATTTCTTTTGAAAAGGAAAAGAAAACGGATGTTAATCGTTATAGCAGCTATTCTCGGAGTTTTGCTGGTGTTTTTTGTCGCATTTGCATTCTGGCTTCCGTCGTTTATTATGACGGGAAAAAGGCAGACGCTTGAAGAAGCTTTTGACTGGCAGACGGATCACTACGATACTTCGTTTTATGAAAATCTTGAGAAAACAGATTATACCGTAAAGGGTTTCGAGGATTATGAACTGCATGTGCAGTTTCTGAAAAATCCAAACCCCACAACAAAGTATGTAATCCTGTCGCATGGCTATACAGATAATCGTATGGGATCTTTAAAGTATGTGCCAATGTATCTGGATTTGGGATTTAACTGTATCATATACGATCTTCGCGGGCATGGCGAAAATGAAAGCGCATTTACCACATACGGAGTGCGTGAAGGAAAGGATTTAAAGTGTCTTGTGGATGATACGAGGGAACGATATCCTGACATTACGGTTTTGGGACTTCACGGAGAATCTTTGGGAGCCGCGACGACAATTACGTCCTTAAAGTATATGCCGGAGGTGGATTTTGTTGTGGCGGACTGCGGTTTTTCGGATATAGAGAACGTTTTGAAGGAAGGATACCGGAATGCACATTTGCCGACCGGGCTGGTTGACATTGCAAATGTCACGGGAAAGATTCGTTATCATTATGCTATCAAGGAAATGCGTCCGATTGACTCATTAGATGAAAATGAGATACCGGTTCTTTTCTTACATGGGGAAAACGATACCTTCATTCTTCCTAAAAACTCGGAAGACATGGCAGCAAGAACGAAAGGATACAAAGAAATCTATATCATTCCCGGGGCCGGACATGCACAGTCCGTTCTCACGGAACCGGAATTATATAAAGAGTATGTCAGGCAGTATCTGGTAACTCTTGAGATAGATGAACAGGAAATAAGGAACTAAGGAGGTATAATCATGGAACTGAATACGAATATTTTTGATCAGTTTGACAAAAAATGGGCACTTTTAACGGCCGGAAAAATGGGAAAGTTCAACACGATGACAATCAGCTGGGGCGGAATGGGCACTCTGTGGAGCAAACCCGTAGTTTCGGTATATGTTCGGACCAGCCGGTATACCCATGATTTTATGGACTGCGAAGAGTATTTTACAGTCAGCTTTTTCCCGGAAGAATACAGAAATACGCTTGCGGTACTCGGATCAAAATCCGGCAGGGATATGGACAAAATCACCGGTTCCGGGCTTGTGGCAAAGGAAGTGGGAGAGTCGGTTACCTTTAAGGAGGCGGAAGTAACACTTCTTTGCCGGAAGATTTTCAAACAGCGAATGGATTCGAAAAACATTTTGGACGAAGATGCAAAAAGTTTTTACAATAAAGATGCGGAACACGATTTATATATCGGTGAAGTTATCGAGATTGTTTAGATGGTTAAAAGATGAGGGAAGGGTTATGAAGAGAGTATTTCTGGTGGTATTGGACAGCTTCGGAATCGGTGAGGAGCCGGATGCGAATCTTTTCGGAGATGTTGGAACGAACACGCTTCGCAGTGTTTCGAAGAGTCCGTATTTTAAGTTTGACAATATGGGGAAACTCGGTTTTTTCAACATCGATGGTGTCGAGGTGGGACAGAAGACGTCTAATCCGACCGGAGCATTTGCAAGGATGCAGGAAGCCTCGATGGGAAAGGATACAACCATCGGCCACTGGGAAATCGGCGGAATCATTTCTCCGAAACCATTCCCGACATATCCAAACGGGTTTCCGGAGGAGATATTAAAAGAATTCGTAAAACGGACCGGACGGGGTGTCATCTGCAACAAGCCCTATTCCGGAACCGTTGTCATCAATGATTACGGTGATGAACAAAAAAGAACCGGCAAGTGGATTGTTTATACGTCGGCGGACAGTGTTTTCCAGATTGCGGCGCATGAAGAATGGATTCCGCTGGAGGAACTTTATAATGCCTGTAAAATTGCCAGAGAAATCTTAACCGGTGAGCATGCGGTCGGACGTGTCATAGCAAGACCGTATGTCGGCACAAGCGGCAATTATACGAGAACCACGAACCGTCACGATTTTTCTTTAGAACCGACCAAAGATACCATCCTGGATGTGATTAATGCGCAGGGAATGGAAGTATTATCCGTCGGAAAAATCTATGATATTTTCGCACACCGCGGCATGACGGATTATGTTTATACGACCGGGAACACAGACGGAATGAACAAATTAGAAGCATGGATGGACCGTGATTTTGAGGGGCTGTGCTTTGTGAATCTGGTGGATTTCGATATGCTTTACGGACACCGGAACGATGTGGACGGCTATGCCAAAGCGCTGGCGGAATTCGATGAGCGCCTTCCGGGCTTTCTTTCGAAACTTAAGGACGATGATGTTTTCATGATTACCGCCGATCACGGCTGTGATCCGGGCTTTACCCAGAGTACCGATCATTCCAGGGAATATGTGCCTTTTGTAGCATACGGGAAAAACATTATTCCGGGAAATTACGGGACGAGAAAGACCTTTGCCGACATGGGCGCGACGGTGCTTAAATATCTCGGAATTGACAGACAGCTTGACGGTACTGCGATTGAAATGCTTAAAATATAAATCTGTGATGACAACGTTTCGGGTATGTCCGATATATCAATTGAAGATACGAAAAATTGGTAAATATGACGAAAAGCATCTTTGCTATTTTTTCCTCGTGACCGAATCTTTCGATATCGGGTAATCAAATTGTTTTGAATATTTTGCAATGCTACACTTAAACTGCACTATTATTTTGATAGTGCAGTTTTGAATTTTTGCAAGAACAAGGGCAAAACATGATTTGACGGGGCATTCGACGGGTAACGCAACAAACGGGCGGGCGATGTATTTCTTTGGCCTGACCGGGAATGACACACCGGGGACGTAATGGTACACATTTTCGAATTCGTAGCCTCACATCTGAAAATTTTTGAACTCATCGTATTCTGGTATCCGGTTGCCATGAGTCTTCTTTGGATGGTCGGAAGCGTCATCTATTATTTCCGCATCGAAAGAAAAGATCCCCTGCCGCTTCCCGATACACCGATGGTATCGATTCTTGTGCCGACATTCAATGAATCCGCGCAGATTGCGGAAACCGTGGAGCGGCTTAACAAACTCAATTATCCCTGTTACGAAATCCTTTTAATAAACGACGGAAGCAGCGACGATACGGCAAAAATCGAACATGCGCTTGCAAGGAAATACGGCAAGGTCCGCGTGGTGGACTTAAAGGAAAACTGCGGAAAAGCCAATGCTCTGGATCTTGGATTCATGGCGGCAAACAGCGAGTATTTGATTTGTGTGGACGGAGACTCGTACCTGGACAAAGACTGCATCCGTTATATGATGGCACATTTCTTAAATCCGCAAAACGGCGAAAGAGTCGGTGCGGTAACCGGAAATCCGAGAGTGCGAAACCGGAGCAGTCTGCTTGCCAGTATCCAGTTATGTGAATACGCCAGCATCATTTCCATGATTAAGCGTACGCAGCGTGTCTGGGGCAAGGTCATGACGGTTTCCGGCGTGGTGGTGGCATACCGGAAGCGTGCTTTATTGGAATGCGGATTATGGGACAGGGATTTGATTACCGAGGATATCGGTGTGACATGGAAACTGGAACGAAACTTCTGGGATGTTCGTTATGAACCGAATGCACTTTGCTGGATGCTTGTCCCGGAAACCCTGAAAGGGCTTTATAAGCAGCGCAAACGCTGGGCGCAGGGCGGGCAGGAAGTAATGTTCCGCCATTTTAATATTTTTACGAGCTGGAAAAGAAGGCGTCTTTATCCGGTTTTAACCGAGCAGCTTTTGTCCTTAATCTGGGTTCTTTGCTGGCTTTTGCTTACCCTGACGGAAATCTTTTATCTTTTCTACAGCGCGGAATCCTATATTCCGTATCTTTGGAAGTCACAGTTTTTGTCTGTTGTCTGTATGATTCAGTTTATCGTTGCCTTAAATCTTGAAAAAAGATATGACAAAACCATATTCAAATATATGGTTTCCGCCGCATGGTACCCGGTCGTTTACTGGATTATAAACGGTGTGGTATCGTTATCCGCCTTCCCGAAGACGATTTACAGCATATGCCGGAAGAAGAAACTGGCCACATGGAGCAGTCCGGACCGCGGCATCGGTACCTCGAGCAAGAAAAAACACAAAATCGACAAAACGGACGAGAGCGATGAAAGTTACGATACGTTTTCTCATGAAAAAGAGGAGAATGAGTTTGCGTTCTTTGCACCGGACTTAGAGGAAGAAGAGGAAATAAAGGCCTATACGGGGCTTGCGTCTTTGCAGACGGCCAGAGAGGCTAGCAGCGAGGACAGCCACTTAAAAGGGCAGTATTACCGTCCGCCCGAAAAGAAGAAAGAGGATATTATCAAAAACCGCCAGCGCTGGTGGAAGAAAATCATCGAGATTTTTATCACGATTTTTGCATGGGCATTTATCTTAGTTTACCTCGTTTATATCATTTACGGAGTGTTCTCGATTCTGGCCGGTAAAACACCGATTTCGATTTTTATCTATAACGAAGCGATGGTCTGGGATTCGAGACATCTGGTATTCATATCGTTAATTATTCTTTTAATCGAAATCGTGGTGATGATTTTCTGGAAAGAATATAACCGTATCCGTTTCGGACGGAAAAACCGTCGCAAATTCCGCCCGGATGTCAGCAAGGAGGAAATTGCCGAAATCATGCATACGACGCCCGAGAATATCGAGCAGATCCAGAAGCGGAAGGTCATTGTATTCGAGAAAAATGTGGTGCCGGAAGAACTGCACTGAACGGAAAAAGAACGGGGAAACCGTTCTTTTTTGCTTTTTTTTATGCTTTTTGATATAATATTTCGGATAATGCCCGGAAACTACCCGGAAGCGTTTATATGAAAGCGTTTTTCGATGATGTTCCGGTTAATGATTGTGTGATGAAAATTACGGAAATCGAAGGAGTTACAGTGGGAAGTTTTGATAATGAAATAAACAGACGGCGGACATTCGCCATCATATCACACCCCGATGCGGGTAAAACGACATTAACGGAGAAGTTTTTATTATACGGAGGTGCCATCAACTTAGCCGGAAGCGTGAAGGGAAAAGCAACCGCGCGTCATGCGGTTTCGGACTGGATGGAAATCGAAAAGGAGAGAGGTATTTCGGTTACTTCGTCCGTTCTTCAGTTTGAATACGACGGATACTGTATCAATATTCTGGATACTCCGGGACACCAGGATTTCTCGGAGGACACGTACCGTACCTTAATGGCGGCGGATTCCGCGGTTATGGTTATCGACGCATCCAAGGGTGTTGAGGCACAGACGAGGAAACTTTTTAAGGTCTGCGGTATGCGCGGCATTCCGATTTTTACGTTTATCAACAAACTTGACCGTGATGCCAACGATACATTCGATTTGCTCGATGAAATCGAGAAAGAACTCGGAATCGAAACCTGCCCGATGAACTGGCCACTCGGTAGCGGTAAATCTTTCCGCGGTGTTTACGAAAGAGACAGCAAGGAAGTCATTCTTTATTCCGATACCGAGAAGGGTACGAAAGAAGGACATGCCGAGAGAATTCCCATCAGCGATGAAACGACACTTGTAGGTGCAATCGGCCAGGAAGCTTATGATAACTTAACCGGCGAGATGGAGCTGTTAGACGGTGCCGGTGCGGAATTTGACTTGGAGAGTGTGCGTGCGGGAAAACTGACGCCGGTATTCTTCGGTTCGGCCTTAACCAACTTCGGCGTGGAGATTTTCTTACAGAATTTCTTAAAAATGGCCACAACACCGCTTGCGAGACGTGCGGATATCGGAGTAATCAACCCGACGGATGATGAGTTCTCGGCTTTTGTATTTAAAATCCAGGCCAATATGAATAAAGCCCATCGTGACCGTGTCGCATTTATGCGAATCTGTTCCGGCAAATTCGATGCGACCAAAGAAGTCCGTCATGTGCAGGGGGATAAGGTGATGCGTCTTTCACAGCCCCAGCAGATTATGGCGGATGACCGGAAAATCTTAAGCGAGGCATATGCAGGAGATATTATCGGAGTTTTCGATCCCGGAATTTTTGCAATCGGGGATACGCTTTGTGCTCCGAAGAATAAATTCATGTTTGAAGGAATTCCGACTTTCGCGCCCGAGCATTTTGCAAGGGTTCGTCAGATGGACACGATGAAGCGCAAGCAGTTTATGAAAGGCATTACGCAGATTGCCCAGGAAGGTGCAATCCAGGTATTCCAGGAATTCAATACCGGTATGGAAGAGATTATCGTCGGCGTGGTCGGTGTGCTTCAGTTTGAAGTACTCAAATACCGCCTCGAAAACGAATACAATGTCGAGATAAAAATGGAGCCGCTTCCGTACGAGCATATCCGCTGGATTGAGAATAAGGACGAAGTGGATGTGGCACGGATTGTCGGAACGTCCGATATGAAGAAAGTCAAAGATATGAGAGGAAATCCGCTTCTTCTGTTTGTTAATCCATGGAGTGTCGGCATGACTCTCGACCGTAACGAAAATCTGAAACTTTCCGAATTCGGCCGTGAGTAAACAGGAGTAACCGGCATTGAAGCTGATTAAAGAAGGGGAAACGAATCAGTGAAGAAGTATTTAATAGCCATCATGGCGGTATTTGTGGTTTCCATGATCGGAATCGTGATTACCACAGGTATTCTGGAAAAGAAAAAGGGCGTGGAAGACGGAGTGTTCTCGATGGAGACCATCCGCAATACTTTTCGTGTGGACAAAAACACAATTGAAAAACAGCGTCAGACCGTCGAGGAAAAAGATAATTCCGGAGTGTTTTTAGCGGATGTGGATACGACGGTCGTAAATGATATTACCGCAGATGAAGGCGGTAAGTCGGAAGGAAGCGATACGGAATTCTTCCATGCGTCCATTTTAACCGAGAAGGATTTAAAGACCCGGGAAGAATACGGAATTAACAGAGACAGTATTATCGAAACCTTTGCCGAAAATAACGGAAATTACTGTTACGATACGATGGATGAAAGCCTTCATCAGTTGTATGCGGAAATTCTGATGGCAATTAGAAACCGTGCGGAGGAAGTGCCTTTATGCACCCGCTCCCAGGACGAACTCGACTTTGCATACCGCTGCGTGCTCGATGATCACCCGGAGATTTTTGCGGTAACAGGATATACCTGTGTGCTTCATTCGGCGAACGATACTCCGGTAAAAACGGCATTTACCGCAAAATACACGATGAGCGCGACGGACGAGGAGCGGGCATTATCGCAGATCCGGAAATATGTTTCGGATTATAAAAGCGGTATATCGGTCAGTGCGTCCGATTACGAGAAAGTTAAGTATACTTACAAATTCCTGATTGACAACACCGAATATGTTCTCGATTCGAAGGATAATCAGAATATCTGCTCCGTAATGATTTATCACCAGTCCGTATGCCTCGGATATGCCAAGGCAATGCAGTATCTGTTAGGCGAAGTCGGAATCCGTTCGACGGTGGTGGAAGGTTTCGCGGCAAGCGGAGAACCTCATGCATGGAATATGGTGCATATTGATAATGCTTACTATTACGTGGATGTTACCTGGGGCGATTCTTCCTACACGAACGGAAACAGTGCCGTCCGCCTTTTAACCGGTGTAAACTACGATTACCTGAATATTACGACAGAAGAACTGTCCTTTACGCATGAAATCGACAATGTGGTTCCGGTTCCACAATGCGTGGACATCGCGGATAATTATTATGTGAAAGAAGGGCTGTATTTCGATAACGTAAACAAAAATGCCCTTTCGCTGATTTTCAAGACCGCCATTGAGGACGGGGAGGACCATATTACCATCAAATGTTCCAATGATGCGGTTTATCAGGAAATGAAGTATTATCTTTTGGATGAACAGCGGATTTTCGATTATATGCCGGAAGGAACGGAAAGCCTGTCGTATGGGGAAAATACGGATATGCATACCATTACGTTCCTGATAAAACAGCAGCAGGAGTAATGAAGAACGGTATTTTTTTCCCGGAACGGTATATAATCTTCAATTTTTATGCACAATATGCATATTTTATGGTATAATAATTAAGTTATTATGGCATTGTCTATTTAAGATGCGTTATGAATTTATTTTTGCAATTGTAATCTTGGAAAATACAAACGAAAAAGGTTAGGGAGGCAGGCATTATGTCGAACGATGTAAACGAAAAAATCGGAACCGTTAAGGTGGCGGATGATGTTGTACCAAACATTGCGGCTTTGGCAGCAGCGGAAGTTGACGGAGTTGTTTCGGTAGCTGAAAATCTCACGGCGGAAATCATCGACCGTATGGGCATGAGAAAGGCTCCGAAGGGAGTAAAAGTTGAGATTAAGGGCAAGAAAGTTTACGTGGACATGGCTCTCGGAATCGATTACGGATACAATGTTCCCGAAACCAGCCGCAAGGTTCAGGAGAAGATAAAAGAATCCATCGAAACCATGATGGGACTTGAAGTTGTGGATGTAAATATTCATATTGCCAGTGTGGTATTGCCGAAGGCAGGTCAGTAAAAAATATGATGAGAAGGCGTCAGTGCAGGGAGCAGCTTTTTAAGCTGTTATTCCAGGTGGAATTTAACGATAAAACAGAATACGAAGAGCTAGCCAGACGTTTCCGCACATTCGACGACAGAGAGGAACTCGAAGAGTCGGATGAGCCGTCGGTGCTTTATTTGGAGGATCTCGACAAAGAGGAAAGACCTCCGATTCTGACCGAAGAAGAAAGCGATTATGTCGAACAGAAATTTGCCGCCATAACCGGACGCATGGATGAAATGGATGCAGTTTTCAATTCCCTGTCACCGGACTGGACGACCGACCGTATGGGGAAAGTGGAACTTGCCATCCTCCGTCTTGCTTATTACGAGATGAAATACGATGATGATATTCCCGAGTCGGTTGCGATTAACGAAGCGGTTGAACTGGCGAAGAAATACGGGCAGGATGAGTCCTATTCGTTTGTAAACGGAATCCTTGCATCCTGTGCCGAAGACTCCGGGAAGAAAAAACCGGAGAAGAAAGAGCCGAAAGAGGTATCGCTCAAAGGCGAAACCGAAGCGTTAAAAAATGCGAAAGAACGGCCCTGGAAGAAAAATAACAACAAAGCAAGGATTGTGGTAAAGAAAACCACGACAGGGAAAAAATGAGCGTATATTCAGTTGAACAGCTGAACACTTTTATTAACACCATGTTCCGAAGTGAGGTAGCTTTGCGTGATGTTTCCGTGCGGGGAGAAATCAGCAATTGCAAATATCATACTTCGGGACATATTTATTTTACACTCAAAGATGCAAAAAGTGCGATTCCCTGCGTAATGTACGAAAGAGACCAGGGTGGTCTTTCTTTTAAACTGGAAAACGGACTGGAAGTGGAGGTCCGTGGCTCGGTCGGAGTTTTTGTCCGGGACGGGAAATACCAGCTTTATGCAAAACAGATCAAAAAAGGGGATATCGGAGAACTTGCGAAACGCTTTGAAGAACTGAAAGCAAGGCTGAAAGAAGAAGGTCTTTTTGACGAAAGCGTCAAGCAGCCGATTCCGAAAGATGTAAGAAGACTCGGCGTGGTAACCGCTCCGACGGGAGCTGCGGTGAGGGATATTATTTCGGTTTCCAAAAGGAGAAACCCTTATATTGAAATTATTCTATATCCGGCCCTGGTACAGGGCATTGGTGCAAAAGAGAGTATCGTCAAAGGAATCCATGCACTTGAAGAAATCGGTGTCGATGTGATGATTGTCGGACGAGGCGGAGGATCCATCGAGGATTTATGGGCCTTTAACGAGGAAATGGTGGCGCAGGCGATTTTTAACTGTCCGGTTCCCGTCATTTCCGCTGTAGGACATCAGACAGACGTAACGATTGCCGATTTTGTAGCGGATCTTCGGGCACCGACCCCTTCTGCGGCAGCGGAACTTGCCGTGGAAGAATTACAGCCGAAAATCGATGCACTTTCGGATTACGCTGAAAGGCTGACGGATTCGCTTAAGCGGAAAATATCCGTTTCAAGACTTCGGGCCGACCGGGCGGACGAGATGAAGCGGATGATGGTCCATGCGGTTAATATCAGTCGCCTTCGTGCGGATAAAGAAGACGAAATCAGACGCCGGATGATGAATGTCATCCGTTTAAAACGGGAACGGATCGGAAAAGAGGAACTGCGTCTTGCTTCCTTAAGTCCGGCAAAGAAAATTACGCTTAAAAAAGAAGAAGCCGAAAGAATCGAACAGAGACTGAATGAGTCAATGAATAATACCATCCGGCTTAAGAAACATGAACTGGCACTTTTGATTGAACGGTTTAAACGGCTTTCGGTTCTTGACCGTCTTCAGGGCGGACTCGGATATGTATCCGATAAAGAGGGAAGACGAAAAGTAAGCGTAAAACAGTTTGCGCCGGAAGAGGAGTTTGTATTAAGACTCAAGGACGGAAGCGTGGATGCGAAAGTGCTCGGCATAAGTGAAGACGAAATGTTATTAAATATCGCGGGAGTTTCCGCGTTGCCGTGAATTCGGGTTTGGGATATAAAAGACCAAAGAGTAATTAACGATTATAAATGTTATGGGGGCGAATTATGGAAGAGACAAACAAGACCACACTGGAAGAGGATTTTAAGAAACTCGAAAGTCTCTTAAAAGAAATGGAGAGGGAAGACATCGGTATCGAAGATGCCTTTGCCAAATATGCGGAAGGCATGCAGCTTATTAAAACCTGCAATGAGAAAATCGACCGCGTGGAGAAAAAGGTAATGCAGCTTTCGGATGATCTGAAACTGACACCGCTTGACGAAAACGGAACTTCCGGGGAGGAATAAGATGACAGAAGCTCAGTTAAATGAATTGACCAAACAGGTCGATGATATGATTTATCCTTATTTTCCGAAGGAAGAAGGTCCTCAGAAGAGGATTTTCGAATCCATGAATTACAGTTTTGAAGCCGGCGGAAAAAGAATCCGGCCGATGCTTATGATGGAAAGTTTTCTCCTGCTCGGCGGCAGTGAGGATGATACGGATATTATTGCACCGTTCATGGCGGCAATGGAAATGGTTCATACCTATTCCCTGATTCATGACGATCTTCCGGCGGTGGATGATGATGATTTTCGCCGGGGAAAACCGACGAATCATAAGAAGTTCGGCGAGACCACGGCTATTTTTGCCGGAGACGCCATGTTAAATTATGCGTTTGAGACGATGCTTGACGATACGATAAAAGAAGCCGATGACGTATGGAAGGCAAAGAAACTTCGTGCCATGCAGGTGCTTGCAAGAAATGCCGGTGCATATGGAATGCTTGCGGGGCAGATGGTGGATTATCTTTGCGAGAATAAAAAAGATGTTACGCTTGAGGACATCATGTTTATCCATGAAAAGAAAACAGCGGCTTTAATTCAGGCACCGCTTGTTATGGGTGCGATTTTTGCGGGCGCACCGGAGGAGAAAATCGCCAGAATGGAGCAGGCGGGATATTTAATCGGTCTGTCTTTCCAGATTCAGGATGATATTTTGGACTGTGTCGGAAATGAGGAAAAACTCGGCAAGAAGACCGGCAGCGATGCCAGAAAAGAAAAATCCACATATGTTACCATCAAGGGGTTAAAGGAAGCAAAGGAAGACCAGGTCCGGATGAGTCATGAAGCGAGAGGACTGATTCTGTCCATGGCGACAGGACCTTCGCTTTTGCCGGAAATCGTGGAGATTTTAATCAGCAGGGAGTCGTAGAAACGAAATGGTTCTTGAAAAAATAAAAAAACCGAATGATATTAAGAAAATCCCGAAGGAAAATCTGGATATTTTGGCACAGGAAATCCGGCAGTTTTTGATTGAGACGATTTCCGAAACCGGAGGGCATCTTGCCGCCAATTTAGGTGCGGTGGAACTGACCATGGCGATTCATCTGGTAATGGATTTTCCGGAGGATAAGCTGATTTTTGATGTCGGACACCAGTCGTATACGCATAAAATCCTGACAGGAAGAAAGAACGAATTTGCGACCCTTCGTAAATTCGGAGGTCTTGCCGGTTTCCCGAAAACAAAGGAAAGCGACTGTGATGCGTTTGATACGGGACACAGTTCCACGTCCATTTCCGCGGGGCTGGGGATGGCATTTGCCAGAACCATGCAGGGGAAAAACAATACGGTGATTTCCGTTATCGGTGACGGATCCTTAACCGGAGGAATGGCTTATGAAGCATTAAACAATGCATCAAAGGCGGAAACACCGTTTATTATCGTTTTAAACGACAACAATATGTCCATTTCCGAAAATGTCGGAGGCGTGTCTTCGTACTTGAACCAGATTCGTACGACGGAAGCCTATCTGGAATTAAAGGAAGATGTAAAGAATAAGCTCAGAACCGTTCCCAAAGGGAAAAACATGATTCATAAAATCCAGAATGTGAAAAGCGGTTTTAAGCAGCTGATGATTCCCGGCATGTATTTTGAGGATATGGGAATTACCTATTTAGGACCGGTGAACGGACATGACATTCCGGCCATGGTGAAGGTATTAAAAGAAGCCAAAAGATGCAAGACGCCCGTGCTGGTGCATGTGCTGACGCAGAAGGGCAGGGGATATGCCCCGGCAGAACGTCATCCGGCCAGATTCCACGGGGCGGAGCCTTTCGATATCGAAACCGGACTTCCCGCAGTAAAAAGAACCACACCGAATTATACCGATATTTTCTCAACGGTTATGTGCAAACTCGGAGCAAGCAATCCGAAAGTGGTTGCCATTACCGCGGCAATGCCCGACGGTACGGGGCTAAAGCGCTTCAGGAATATGTATCCGGACCGTTTCTTTGATGTGGGAATTGCGGAACAGCATGCGGTTACGTTTGCAGCGGGAATGGCGGCAAGCGGAATGAGACCGGTGGTTGCCGTCTATTCGTCGTTTTTGCAGCGTGCATTTGATCAGATTCTTCATGATGTATGCATCCAGAAACTGCCGGTTGTTTTTGCGATTGACCGTGCCGGAATTGTGGGAAGTGACGGAGAGACCCACCAGGGAATTTTTGATTTGTCATTCCTTTCCGAAATGCCGAATATGACCGTTATGGCGCCGAAGAATAAATGGGAGCTGGCCGATATGGTCCGGTATGCCGTGGAATATAACGGTCCGGTTGCGATTCGTTATCCGAGAGGACAGGCATTTGAGGGCCTCGGAGAGTATCGTCCGGCCATTGAATACGGCAAATCGGAATGGATTTACGAGGAAGAAGATATTTGTCTTCTGGCCGTCGGTTCCATGGTAAAAACCGCGCTGGAAGTAAGGGAGAAACTGATTGCCGAAGGGCGAAAGGTCAGCCTCATTAACGCCAGATTTGTAAAGCCCATCGATGAGGAAGCCGTAAAGAAAGCCTGCAAAGGTCATAAACTGATCGTGACCATGGAAGAGAACATTCTAAGCGGTGGTTACGGTGAGGCGGTAAGACAGTATGCCGACAGTATCAAAACCAAGGCGAAATTATTGAATATTGCGATTCCGGATACGTTTGTCGAGCACGGAAAACCGGCGGAACTGATGCAGATGCTTCATATGGATGCGCAGGGAATTACAGAGCAGATTATGAAATTCTGAGTGATTGAAATACAAAAACAGATTCAAAAATTCCGCAAATGAAGACTGCAGATTTAAAGTGCGGGAGATACTTAGGAAAGGCCGGATCCTTGAAAAAGCGACTGGATGTATTATTAACCGAGAAAAATCTTGCTCCTTCCAGAGAGAAGGCAAAAGCATATATTATGTCCGGCATTGTCTATGTGGATGACCAGAAAGAAGACAAAGCCGGAGATTTGTTTGAAGAAACGTCGAAAGTCGAAGTGCGCGGCGAAACGCTTCGCTATGTCAGCCGAGGCGGTCTGAAACTGGAAAAAGCAATCGCGGAATTTTCACTTGATTTAAACGGTTTCATCTGCATGGATATCGGAGCGTCAACCGGCGGATTTACGGACTGCATGCTGCAAAACGGTGCGGCAAAAGTCTACAGCGTGGATGTCGGTCACGGGCAGTTGGCGTGGAGTCTTCGAAACGATGAGCGTGTTGTCTGCATGGAGAAAACAAATTTCCGCTACATGGTGCCGGGCGATATCGAGGATATGCTGGATTTCGCTTCGGTGGATGTCTCTTTTATTTCCTTAACCAAAATACTGCTGCCGGCATGGGATTTGCTAAAAGAGGGCGGAGAGATGGTCTGCTTAATCAAACCGCAGTTTGAAACGACGAAAGAAAAGGTCGGCAAAAAAGGCGTTGTGCGGGACATTAAGGTACATGAGGAAGTTGTCGAAAGTACACTCTTATTTGCAGAGAGCATCGGTTTTGAAATTCTTCACCTAACCTATTCGCCGATTAAAGGACCGGAGGGAAATATCGAATATTTAATGCATATCCGTAAGGTTCAGAAAAAGGACGAAGTGCAGGAAGATAAAGAACGGGGAAGCGTTGACGAAACGGAGGAATCAAAGAACGATTCCGGAAAGAATTGTTCCGAAGAAGAAATAAAAAGAATGAAAAACTGGGCGGGGAAAGTCGTGGAAGAATCCCACGCGGCGCTTGCGTAAAGGGGAAAACGAATGAGGAAATTTTTAATCATTACAAACCGGTTTAAGGATGTGGAACAGCGTCATACCGAAAAGGTATGTGCGTTTCTTCATGCAAAGGGTGCGAAAATCAACCGCGTGCTGATTGACCGGAAAGTAAAAAACATCGATAAAGGACTGCTTGAGGAAGTGGACTGCGCCATCCTTTTGGGCGGGGACGGAACCATGATGCAGTTTGCCAACCAGCTTTCGGCGGCCGGTATTCCGATGCTCGGAATCAACTTAGGCCATATGGGTTATCTGGCGGAAGTAGACTGCAACAATGTGGAAACTGCCCTAAACCGCGTTTTTGCCGGGGATTATTCCATTCAGGAGAGAATGATGATTACCGGTCATGTTCAGAAAAAAGGAAAAACGGTAATCTCGCAAAACGCACTGAATGATATTGTCATTACCAGGGGCGGAATTCTTCAGGTCCTTAATTTCAATCTTTATATCAACGGAAAATTTCTGAAAAATTACAATGCGGACGGTGTGATTTTAGCCACGCCTACCGGCTCCACAGCTTATAATCTGTCGGCCGGCGGTCCGATTGCCGATCCCGGTTCGGAACTATTAATCGTCACGCCGGTTTCGCCTCATACGCTGATGAACCGCAGCCTCGTCTTAAAGGCAACCGACAATGTGGAAATCGAAGTTTTAATGACACATGAGGAAGAGACGGAAGATATCATGGAGGCCCATTTTGACGGCAAGTCCGCCATCAAGCTTTCGGTCGGTGACCGAATTTCGGTTTCGAAATCCGAACAGAAAGTGAAGATGATCCGGTTAAACGAAATCAGCTTTCTGGAGACGTTGCATAACAAGATGAAAGAGATATGAAACAGAAAAGACAAAGGCGAATCATCGAAATCATTAATCACAATATCGTGGAAACGCAGGAAGAACTGGCGGATCTTTTAAGAGCGGAAGGCTTTGCCGTAACCCAGGCGACCGTGTCCCGTGACATCAAGGAACTCGGTCTTACCAAGGTAAGTGCGCAGGGCGGCGGGCAGCGTTACGCCGTTTTAAAAGAAGACCACGGAAAAATGACCGACAAGTACGTGCGCATTTTAAGCGATGGTTTAATCAGCGCCGAAACGGCCGGAAATCTGCTTGTTCTAAAGACGGTTTCCGGAATGGCCATGGCGGTTGCCGCAGCAATTGACGCCATGAATTTTTCCGAAGTGGTCGGAAGCATCGCCGGAGATGATACGATTATGGCAGCCACCCGTTCGCCGATGGATGCCGGTACGTTAAAAGGAAAAATCAACGATTTAATTCATTCTTCTTAAACTTGATAGATGCTGGTGAGCGGAAACCCCGGGATCTGCAAGGAGGAACTATGTTACTTTATTTACATGTCAAAAACTATGCATTAATTGATGATGCGGAGGTGGAATTTTCAGACGGTCTGAATATTTTAACCGGAGAAACCGGAGCCGGTAAAAGCGTGCTTCTCGGCTCGATTTCTTTAGCGCTCGGGGCAAAGGCCAAGTCCGATGCCATTCGTCAGGGCGCGGAGTTCGCATTCGTGGAACTTCATTTTTCCGTCGACAACGACAATCAGAAATCCATATTAAAAGAGATGGATATCGCAGCCGAAGACGATGTAATCGTGATTCAGAAACGGATTACAAAGCAGCGTTCGGTCGGAAAAATCTGCGGCGTTACCGTAAATTTATCCGAACTGAAAACGGTTGCCGATGCGTTTATGGATGTCTACGGACAGCATGATTATCAGAATCTTTTAAAGCCTTCCATGCACATCGAAATCCTCGATGATTTTGCGAAAGAGAAAATAAAAGACGTAAAAGAAGAGGTGGCTGAGCGGTATCGCGATTATCTTGCCGTAAAAAAAGAGTGGGATTCGCTGGAAGAGGATTCCGATAAAAGAAGCCGTGATATCGATTTCTTACAGTTTCAGATTGCCGAGATTGAAGATGCGGCACTGATTCCGGGAGAAGAAGAGGAATTAAAAGAATATTTAAAGGTTGCCGAAAGCGGCGAAAAAATAGCGGAGTCTTTAAGCCGTGCGATTTATGCGCTCGGAGATGACGGAGGAGCATTGGAAAAATTCTCGGCCGGATTTCGTGACCTTTCCGCAGTTTCTTCCCTTACGAAGGAACTCGGCGGGTTCGAGGAAAGTCTGATTCAGTCGCAGGATATCTTACAGTCCGTACTTCGGGAGATGGAAGACTATCTTTCCGGCATGGAATTTGATGAAGCGACGTTAAATGAAAAAAGGGCCCGCTATGACGAGATTACGTCGGTTTTGATGAAGTACGGCAAAACCTATGAAAATGTGATGGCTTTTCTCGAAGAGAAGAAAGAGGAACGAAACAAGCTTTCTTCCTACGAGGAATACAAAGAAAACTTAAGACAGAAACTCGATGACGCATACGGACTTTTATCGGAAAAATGTCTGGAACTGACCAAAATCCGTAAGAAGGAAAGTGCGAATTTCGAAAAGAAAATCCGCGAGGCTTTAACGGATTTAAACTTCAGCAACGCCGGATTTGAAGTACGGATTGAAGAAAGCGAGAAATATTCCGCAAAGGGCGGAGATGACGTTCTTTTCTATATTTCCACAAACAAAGGCGAGGCATTAATGCCGCTTTGCGATGTGGCAAGCGGCGGCGAACTGTCGAGAATCATGCTGGCCGTAAAGACCGTTTCGGCCGGAAGAGAATCGGTGAATACTTTGATTTTTGATGAGATTGATGCCGGAATCAGCGGAAATACCGCATGGAAAGTTGCGGAGAAACTGGGGATTTTAGCAAAAGGAATGCAGATTATCTGTATTACCCATCTGCCGCAGATTGCTGCCATGGCGGATACGCATTTTGAAATCGTAAAGGCCGAGTCGGAAGGACATATGGTCACGGAAGTGAATAAACTTTCCGAAGAAGCATCCTTAGCCGAACTGACGAGGTTACTCGGCGGCGGTACGGATAATGCGGCGGCAAGGGAAAATGCGAAGGAATTAAAGAAACAGGCGCAGGAGATTAAAAATAAGCCGGTGAAACGGAAATGATACAGCTGCAGGAGGGGGTCTTTCGGATGAGAAAATTAAACGATTTATCCCTGATTGCGGTTAAAGTAGGCGGTTTACTTCTTTCGATTTATGAAGTATAATAATTCTTATATTGAGGGTATACAAAATACAATTTTGTCGGAGGTTATGTTATGAAGAATATCTTGTTTGTTGCATCGGAGAGTGTTCCTTTTATCAAGACCGGCGGACTTGCCGACGTTGTCGGATCGTTGCCGAAATGTGTGGATAAAAGATACTTTGATGTCCGTGTCATGATTCCGAAATATACCTGTATATCACAGGACTGGCGGGACAAAATGGTATTTAAGACCTCGTTTTACATGGATTTCCACTGGAGAAGCGAGTATGTGGGAATTTTAGAGGCCGTTGTTGACGGTGTAACCTATTATTTCATTGACAATGAGTCTATGTTCGGCGGGTTCCGTCCGTATTCCGGAAATGTTCTCGATGATATGGAGAAATTCATTTTCTTCTCCAAAGCAGCATTATCCGCAATGCCGCTTCTTGATTTCCGCCCGGACATCATCCACTGCCATGACTGGCAGACCGGACTTCTGCCCGTATATTTGAAAGAGCGTTTCCAGGGCAATGAATTTTTCCACGGAATCAAATCGATTATGACCATCCACAACCTGAAATTCCAGGGCAAGTGGGATGTTAAGACCGTAAAGGATATCTCGGGACTTCCGGATTATTACTTTACACCGGATAAACTGGAGCATTACAAGAATGCCAATATGTTAAAGGGCGGTCTTGTTTTTGCGGATGCAATCACGACGGTTTCCGAGACCTATGCGCAGGAGATTATGACTCCGTTCTACGGCGAAAGCCTCGACGGACTGCTTCGTGCCCGTCAGAATGATTTGCGAGGTATCGTAAACGGTATCGATTATGCGGATTACGATCCTTCGAAGGATCCCCATATTGAGTATCCTTACACACCGCAGAATTTCCGTAAGGAGAAAGTAAAGAATAAACGTGCTCTTCAGAAAGAACTCGGTCTGGAAGAAAACGATAAACTGATGATGATCGGTATCGTATCGAGACTTACCGACCAGAAGGGATTCGACTTAATTGCCTATATGATGGATGAGCTTTGTCAGGATGCCGTTCAGATTGTGGTTCTGGGAACCGGAGACGAGCAGTATGAGAATATGTTCCGTCATTTCGACTGGAAATACAACAACAAGGTTTCCGCAAATATCTATTATTCCGAGGGACTTTCCCACAAGATTTACGCGGCCTGTGATGCATTCTTAATGCCGTCGCTTTTTGAGCCCTGCGGACTTTCCCAGCTGATGGCACTTCGTTACGGAACTCTTCCGATTGTTCGTGAAACCGGCGGACTGAAGGATACCGTAGAACCGTACAATGAGTATGAAGGAACCGGTACCGGTTTCAGTTTCGTAAATTACAATGCGCATGAGATGCTGGCCAGCATCCGTTATGCGGAGAAGATTTATTATGACCGCAAGCGCGAATGGAACAAGATGGTGGACAGAGCCATGGCAGCCGATTTCTCCTGGCACGTCTCCGCCGCAAAATATCAGGAAATGTACGACTGGCTGATAGGCTGAGTCAAAAAGACAGTATAATTCAAAAGGGCACCCTGCATGTTTACATGCGAGGGTGTTCTTTTGGGTTATACTGTTTGGTGCGAAGCAACAACCCGAAAAAGCACGAAGTGCTTTGAGGGCTTTTTGACTCAGCCGTAGCCTGAGAAAGAGCAACAACCCTCAAAGGTGCGTAAGCGCCTTTGAGGGCTCCTGACTCAGCCGTAGCCTGAGAGAGTTGCGAAGC
>JAEEGL012165927.1_pt1 | contig 21101 bp, 19 predicted proteins | sample 9134231 | NCBI WGS metagenome assembly JAEEGL01 (sample SAMN16246548, study PRJNA631951) | gut metagenome | biome: gut microbiome; feature: rumen; material: fiber-attached | host: Bos | place: Iran: Karaj | collected 2018-10 | reverse complement strand
GGCAACGCATCTCTGGAATTCTTCCAGTCCGCATCCTTATTCTTGTAATCGAATTTCTCCACCAGCCATGCCACATCCTCGTGGATGCGCTCCAGGTTCTGCTCCGTCAGATCGATCATCCGGTCACAGAACTCCTGCAATTCGTTCCCGCTTAAATTTCGCTCCGCTGCAGCCATCAGGTCCCCGAAATGAGGCAGGCAAAAGCCCTTCCCCTTCAGAACCGTTTCACGGAATGCGGAGTCTTCCTTCCATAAATAAAAGAAGGTACTCAGATACCGGTCGTAGGTTCGCTCAAACTCGCCGCAGATATAGCAGGAACCGGTACGGCGCTTCACCCATTTTACAATGGCATTGTCGCCGTCCTTTTTTCCGGAGAGGCGATCCGCCAGAGAGACCTTCCCGGGCCGGAAAGATTTTGCGGCATCCCGGTACTCCGCCAGCACCCGTTTGGTGTGGGTCTTCAGGATCCATGCATTCCCCAGGGTATTGCCATAGTCCAGCATGGCATGGTAATGCCTGCGGCAAAATCCCGCTTCGTCCGTTTTGTCCCGCATGTCCGCCTGCATATAGGAGGAACCGGAGCCCAGGCAATAGTCCATCAGATCCTGCTCCACCATGCGCTCGATAAAGCAGAACGCACATTCATCCTCTGCATGCACCGCATCATTTAAAGGGATCGTATAGAGTTCTTCCTTCATGAAGCCTCCTTATTTTAACTGGATCCTGATCATCTCATTGCCCGTTACCAGAACATACTGGTAAGCGGAGGCGGTAGGCAGGATCTTCTGCACCGCCACGTCCAGGCCGCCTTCAAATTTCGTTCTGCCGGAATAGGTCCGGATCAGGCATTCCGACTCGCTGTAGATCACAAAATCATTTTTCTCGAAGAGGATATCTTCATATTCAATACTGAAGTAGTAAGTACCCTCCTGCTCGCCGGAAGCGTTGTAAACCTGGAGACGATACCGCTCTCCCTCCTTATCGGAAGCAAAGATCAGTCCCACATAGCCGTTACCTTCGAAGACGCTGAGAATCTCCTCGGAAAAGAGGGTCTCGGATTTTACGATGGGCTGCTCCGCTCCTTCGTAGAGCATGAGTCTGCCATCCCCTACCGCGTAGGAAACACGGTCGCTTAAGAAGCCCACCACAGGCACGATCTGGTCGGGATAATCCTGTCCCTTCACCAGGTTGTCGGTGTAGTTGTCACCCACGTTGCTGAGATTGTAAAAAGCCACCGTGGACTTCACGGAGCCGGAATCCACATACAGATAGCTGATCATCAGCATGTTGCCGGAGGGAGAAAGGGCCAGGGCTGCGGGATAGCCACTGCCGGTCATGTGGGTCTGGCCTGTGTAGATCAGCTCTCCCCGGGAGGAATAGGTGTTGATCCAGGCGGAATCCGTATCTGCCAGTACCGCCGTCACCTGGCCTTCCTTGGAAACCGCAATGTTTCGGATCGGCATGGTGGCGGTAAAGCTTCCCAGCTGTTTTTCCTCGTTCAGCACGTAGATGTTTCTCTCATTGTATCCGGCGATGGCCACGGTTCCCCGGTTTTCGGAGAGGAGGATATCCTGGATGCCGTAGGTCTGGTTCCATTTCACCGTGCCGTCCCCCGCGGTGAGGTGGGCACCGTCGGCGCTGTAGGTCAGAAGGCTCTGGTTCATGCGGATGCTCTGACTGCCCGCTGCCCCTTCCGTCTTTATGGTATCCAGCACGTCAAACCCGGTATACAGATGCGTATTGTATTGGAACCAGATCACAAAGCCCACCACTGCCAGGACAGCCAGGATCAGAAGGGCGGTATAGAAATTCCGCACCCTGTGTTCCAGCAGCCTGCTGCGATAGGAGCGATGGTCCTCCGTATTTTCACCGTTGTCATACCTGCGAGCCATAAAAAATGCTTCCTTTCAAAATCGGGCAGGAAGCTCCTGCCCGATCTCATTTCCTATAGAGGATATCTTACCAAAAAAACCTACTCAAAGCGATAGGTGGTTTCGGAATTGTACTCCCTGTCCCCGCCGAAGACGCAGGAAGGGAAGTTCTCATGGTGAATGGTGTCGGGATAGAACTGAGTCTCCAGGCACAGTGCGTAGCGCTTGTGATACTCGGTGCCGCCCTTTCCCACCTGATCTGCAATGAAGTTGCCTGCATAGAACTGGATGCCGGGCAGATCGGTGTAAACCTTCATGGTGCGTCCGCTCTTCTCGGAAACCACGGTAGCAGCCAGGCGCTTCGTGCCGTCCCAGCCGTCGATGCAATAATTGTGATCATAGCCCCCTGCCATGGTGAGCTGCTCAAAATCGTCATCGATGTGATCACCGACGCGGATCAGCTTCGTCAGATCCATGGGAGTGCCTGCAACCGGTGCGATCTCACCGGTGGGGATGGAACCGGGAACGGTGGGGGTATAGGTCTTTGCCTCCAGCTGAATCTTATGATCTACGATGCTGCCGGCATCTCTGCCGTCCAGATTGAAATAGGTGTGGTTGGTGGGATTGATGATGGTCAGATCATCGCTCTTTGCATGATAGGTCAGGACCAGCTCATTCTCCTCGGTCACGGTGTAGGTCACGCTCATGACTTTGTTTCCGGGGAAGCCCAGGGTTGCGGGATCCTCCAGAGTAAAGGTGACACTGTTGTCGCTTGTCTTTGCTTCCCACATTCTCTTATGGTAGCCCAGCTCCATGTGGCTGTGCAGGTTGTTCTCGCCATCATTGACATCCAGCTGATAATTCACGCCGTCCAGCTTGTAGGTAGCGCCGCCGATGCGGTTTGCGTTGGGGCCGATGGTTGCTCCGAAGAAGCTGGGATTGCCGTAGTAGCTCTCCGCCTTGTCAAAGCCCAGGACCAGATCCTGTACCTCACCCTTGGAATCGGGCACCCACAGCTCCACCAGGATCGCGCCCAGATTCATGACCTTGGCTACCATGCCCTTGCTGTTCTTAATGGAATAAAGAACGATCTCCTTGCCTTCCTTGCTGGTACCAAATGCGGCTGATTCAACTGACATGTCTGTTTCCTCCTTTTTGCCCGGCCGGGCAATCCTTTCATTACGGTCAGAGCTCGGTTCTTCCCTCCAGGGCTCTCCCCAGTGTAACCTCATCGATGTACTCCAGATCTCCGCCCACCGGAACGCCGCTGGCAATTCTGGTCACACGGATCCCCGCAGGCTTCAGGAGCTTGCTGATGTACATTGCGGTGGTCTCGCCCTCCAGGCTGGAGTTCGTCGCCAGGATCACCTCCCGCACATCCTCCGCGGAGCAGCGCTCCACCAGTTCCTTGATCTTGATATCTCCGGGGCCGATCCCGATCATGGGAGAAATGGCTCCGTGCAATACATGATACACTCCGGTGTACTTCCCGGTCTTCTCGTATGCCGCCAGATCCCTCGTATTTTCCACCACCATGATGGTGGTGCGGTCCCGCCGCTCATCCGCGCAGACAGGGCAGATCTCCCGGTCCGTCAGAGTAAAGCATTTGCTGCAATACCGGACATTGGCCTTGGCATCCAGAATGGTGCTTGCCAGACGGCTCACCCGGTCCTGGGGCATATTGATGAGGTGGAACGCCAGGCGCTGTGCGGACTTGCTTCCGATGCCCGGAAGGGCCGCCAGTTCCTCCACCAGTTTGTTGATATATCCGCTGTAGAGATCCATCAGAACGGAAGTCCTCCGGTCATACCACTCATCAGCGCTGCGCTGGCTTCGTCCGCCTTGCGCATCGCCTCATTGACTGCTGCCATGATGGCATCCTGCAGGGTCTCGATGTCCTCGGGATCCACGATCTCTTCCTTCAGCTTGATCTCCAGCAGCTCTCTGCCGCCGTTTACCTTCACGGAGACTGCTCCGCCCCCTGCGGTGCCCGTAAACTCCTGGGTCTCCAGAGCCTTCTGGCCCTCCTCCATCTGACGCTGCATGCGCTGTGCCTGCTTCATCAGGTTTGCCATGTTTCCCGGCATCGCGCCGCCGGGGAATCCGCCTCTTTTTGCCATTTTTTCATTTCCTCCTGTTATTCCGTTACATCATCGATATCGATGTGAAAATCAAAGAGCTTTCGCAGATCCACCACCGTGTCCTCCATCTCACGATGAGAAGCCTCACGGATGGTAAACTCCACGGTCTTGCCGATCTCTTCCTCCAGGCGCTCGCTGATGTCCCGCCTGCCCAGTTCGCCTCCGGCTCTGTGGTAGGCCATGTCGCCTTCCGCGAACACAAGCTCCAGTCTGCCATCGGCACTTAAGGACGGGGTGGCTGCCTGCAGAATGGACCTGACACCGTCCTTTCCTTCGGAGCACAGGTGGTTCCAGTTCTGAACGATCCTGCTCACATCCTCGGGCAAAGCCTTGGGCAGCTCCTTCATGGGTTTCCTTGCGGGAGCCTGAGCGGAAGCGCCTTCCGTACCCGCCGGTGCCACGGCCACAACGCCGTTTTCCAGCTGCTCTTCTATTGCGACAACTCTGTCATAAACAGAGTCTGCATCCTTATCCATTTGCGGCAGGCACAGGCGGATAAAGGCAACCTCCGTCAGAACCCGCTTCTGGGTAGCGTAGCGAATGGTGTTGGACAGTTCACTCATGACCCGGATGTATCGGAAGACCTGCTCCTTCTGAGCGGAGGCAGCATCCTCCTTCAGTCTGGCCATGTTCTCGGTGGACATGTCGATGACGCTCTCCATGTCTTCGCCGGTCTGCATCAGCATCACATTCCGCAGGTACCAGGTGTAGTCCGTAACGAACTGCCCCAGCTCTCTGCCCTGCATGATCACCTCGTCCAGCACATCCACGCAGCTGCGCACATCTCTGGAACGCACCGCCCGGAACATCCGGCTGAACACTTCCGTATCCACGGCACCCAGCGCATCCAGGGCCATGTCATAGGTCAGTTCCTCTCCCATGTGGAGAGAAATACACTCCTCCAGGAAGCTCAGAGCATCACGCATGGATCCGTCGGCGGTTTTTGCAATGTACTGCAGTGCCTTTTCCTGGGCCTGCAACCCTTCCTTGTCCAGGAGTTCCTGCATCCGGGCCTGGATGGTATCCACGGAGATGCGCTTGAAATCATATCTCTGGCATCTGGAAAGCACCGTGGGAAGCAGTTTATTCACATCGGTGGTGGCCAGGATAAAGATCACGTACTCCGGAGGCTCCTCCAGGGTCTTCAGCAACGCATTAAAGGCCTGGACCGTCAGCATGTGAACCTCGTCGATGATGTACACCTTGTATTTCCCCTCCGTGGGGCGATAGGCCACATCATCCACAATGTCACGGACACTGTCCACGCCGTTGTTGGATGCCGCATCGATCTCCAGCACATTCAGACCGGAGCCCGCGGCAATGGCCCTGCAGGTGGCACACTCCCCGCAGGGCCCGTTGTCATTGGGATTCTCACAATTGACGGCCCTGGCAAAAATCTTCGCCATGGTCGTTTTTCCAGTTCCCCGGGTGCCGGAGAACAGGTAAGCGTGGCCGATCCTCTGATTTTTGATCTGGTTCCGGAGGGTGGTCACGATATGATCCTGGCCCTTCACATCAGCGAAGTTGTCGGGCCGGAATCTTCGGTACAAAGTCATATAGGACATGGAACTACACTCCAAACATTACTTATAGTCTTAGTCTCCGAAGCTGATGCCCAGGAGCTTTGCTTCCTCGATGATGGTGGACTTGGGATCCAGATACTTCAGTTTGCCGGCCACCTCATCCAGAGGAACCTTCACGATCTCACGGTTGCGGTAACCCACCATGAAGCCGTACTCGCCCTTCAGGATCAGCTTGCCTGCCTCGGCGCCGAGACGGCTTGCGAAAACGCGATCATAAGGGCAGGGACTGCCGCCGCGCTGGGTATGTCCGGGAACGGTGACACGGACCTCGCGGCCAGTGCGCTTAAAGATCTCGTCTGCCACTTCATAAGAAACGGAAGGATACTTGCTCTCTGCGGCCTTCTTTTTCTGCTCTTTCTTGGACAGCTTTGCGGTTTCCTTGGAGATAGCGCCCTCCGCAACGGCGATGATGGTGAACTTACTGCCGTTCTTCTCGCGCTCTTCGATCTTCTGCACCACCTTCTTGATATCATAGGGAATCTCGGGCAGAAGGATGATGTCCGCACCGCCGGCCATGCCTGCGTTCAGGGTCAGCCAGCCTACCTTGTGTCCCATGACCTCCACGATAAAGACACGGCCGTGGGATGCAGCCGTGGTGTGGATGCAGTCAATGCACTCCGTGGCGATGTCCACGGCGCTCTGGAAACCGAAGGTCATATCCGTTCCCCAGAGGTCATTGTCGATGGTCTTGGGCAGGGTTACGATGTTCAGCCCCTCCTCCCGGAGCAGGTTTGCGGTCTTGTGGGAGCCGTTACCACCCAGCACCACCAGCACATCCAAACGGAGCTTGAAATAGTTCTGCTTCATGGCATCGACCTTATCCAGGCCGTTCTCATCGGGCTCCTGAATGGTCTTAAATGGCGTACGGGAAGATCCCAGAATGGTGCCGCCCTTGGTGAGGATACCGGAGAAATCCTTGCCGGTCAGCATCTGGAAATTACCGTAGATCAATCCCTTGTAGCCATCCAAAAATCCGTAGATCTCAACAGCTTCGCCACTGTGGGCCAGGGTCTTTACCACGCCTCTCATGGCAGCATTCAGAGCCTGACAGTCACCGCCGCTGGTCAACATTCCGATTCTCTTCATCCGGGCACCTCCTTGTAGTAAAAAACACCGAAAACACTGTATTTACTTTATTTTAGCACATTTTTGCCTTCCGCTCCACAGGGAAAAATCTTCCCCCGGAGTGGGCCGAGTCACTCTCCCCGCATCCGCAGGAGTTCCTCCCGGTCCCAGAGCAGGATCCGGAGCTTTCCCGCAGCCTCCATGGCCGGTGCGGTGAAGTATTGATTGGTCATCACCACTCCCACCATCCGGTCGTAAAAATCCCTGCCGGCATAGGCTTCCTGCACTGCGCCCACCCCAACGGGGCCGGTGTAGGCCTTGCACTGGATCCCGTAGGTGATGCCGTCCCGGACCGCCAGGATGTCCACCCCGAAATCCCTGCTGCCCCTGGTCACCTCCACATCGGTAAATCCGTTTTGCTTCAGGAGATCGGCGCAATAAAATTCAAAATCGTGCCCCTCCATACCGTCCAGCTCGTCCGGTCTGCGAAATCTCTTCCGCAAAAGTACCACAAGCGCTACGGACAGCAGGAGGATGGCTGCGATCGACACATATGTCACAATATTCACAGAGCGTTGTCCTTAATGTACTTGATGAGCTCGTCCACCTGGGTGAAGGCCATGGCCACCACAGTGTCCGCAGCACCGTAATAGATGGCGATCCGTCCCGTTGCCGCATCCGTCAGGGTTGCGCAGGGGAAGGTGACATTGGGCACATCGCCCACGCACTCATACATGGTGGTGGGATGGAAAATGTAAGGCTTGCAGCGGTACTTTACCTTCCAGGGCTCATTCTCATCCAGGATGGCTGCGCCCATAGAGTAGATCATGCCGTTGCAGGTGGTTCCCACGCCGTGGAAGATCAGGAGCCAGCCCTCGTCGGTGAGGATGGGGATGGGGCCTGCACCCACCTTGGTCCATGCCCAGCCCTGGGCCTGCATCACAAAGCGGTGATATCCCCAGTGCTCCATGTCGGGGCTCTGGCTCAGGAACATATCGCCGAAGGGGGTATGTCCGTTGTCGCTGGGTCTGGACAGCATCAGGAACTTGCCGCCGATCTTTTTCGGGAAGAGAACGCCGTTGCGGTTGAAGGGCAGGAAAGCGTTCTCCAGCTGATAGAATTTCTTGAAATCAAAGGAATACGCCACGCCGATGGTGGGACCGTGGAAGGAATTACACCAGGTCACATAATAACGGTCCTCGATCCAGCACACTCTGGGATCGTAACCGCAGGCAACGCCGCAGACCTGATCGTCCTTGCCGTACAGGGGCAGGGGATTCTCCTCGATGTCCCAGTGGATGGCATCCGCACTCTTTCCCAGGAAAAGGTGCTGCTCCATAGCGGTGTTGTCGCTGCGGAAAATACCTACAAAGGCACCGTCCTTCGCCACCACTGCGCTGTTAAAAATGCTGTTGGAGCCGGGGATCTGGTCTCTCTCCACGATAGGATTCCCGCTGTATCTCCACACAATGTCCTTACATCCTTCCGGTCTGTCTTCCCAGGGGATGTTCGGCAGATTCTCTCCGATGATCATTTCTTACCCTCCATATATGCTTTGTCCCGGGCGCCGCGAACTCCTCCGAGCCTCGCTCCGCCCCGCTTTTGATGCCGGGTTTCGCTCTGCGATCCCGACTCCCTTATTGTACTATAGATGCCCTTTTCCCGCTACTGTCTACGGGGATTAATTCATGTTTGCAAAATGCGTATTTTTTCTGTAAAATACAGTTTTGTCAGCAGAAGTACTCAAGTGGTCGAAGAGGGCGCACTCGAAATGCGCTAGGCCCTTCGGGGTGCGAGGGTTCGAATCCCTCCTTCTGCGTAAACAAAGCGGAGGAGCCTGCCATCAGGCCCCTCCGTTTCTTTTCTATTCCATATCTTCCTATCTGATCACTTTGTAGCACTCGTACTTTCCCGGCATGGCATCCAGCAAAAAGACCGCATCGTCCCCTTCCGTATAGGCAGGCTCGATGTCCCGCTTCCACAGGACGGACTGCAGGGCCTTTGCCCCTTTCACGTGCACCTTTGCTTCCGTGCGCTGCACCCCTTCCATCACATAAGGATACATGACGAATGTGTCATTATCATACACAAAGAGGCTGATCCTGGGCTCGCCCTCCAGCCAGATCCCCTTTACGGGGAAAGCCTGACGGATCCTGCTCCATGCGGGCGCAGGAATCCGGTAGTAATCGGTGAATGCATCCGGCACTGCGATGGTCCAGATGGTTCCCTTACCATACCAGTCACGCAGAAGGATTCCGTAACTCTCCTCCTCGTGCATACCCTTCACCACCGCCCAGGTGGCATTGTTGCGATACTCCGCCACGGGGAAACTGATGGGTTTGTTTCCTGCAGGGAAGAGCCAGGGAGCCCACCCTCCGGGTTTTTCCTGCTCGATGCGATAGCGGTCGGCGCTCACCTTTCTGCCCCGCAGGCGGATGGAGGTAAAGTTCTCGAACCCTCTGTCCTGAACAGCCTCCCAGAAGCCTGTGGTGACCAGTGCCGTGCCGCCCTGTTGCAGATACGCATCCAGTTTCGTCAGGATCTCGGGATCATAGGCCGAGCTCCTTGTGAGAAGTATCTGCTCCGCTTTTTCCGGGAAATACGGGGTGCACAGAATGGGCAGGCCGTTCATGCCCAGGAAGTCCTGCACATTGTCCTCTCCCTGACAGTTATCGGGGAGATAGCACTGCATGCCCACGGGATTCCCCGCCACATCCATGATCCGGTCCAGGCGCTCCAGCTGGAAGCCCAGGGCAGGAGAATACATATTGTCATACATGGACTGGAAGCAGAACAGCATCAGTTCCTTGGGCCGTGAAAACACGGTGAGGTACGCCTGCTCCAGGTACTGCTCCGTGATGTGGGTGTCGAAATGATCAAACCAGCCACCGCCGTTGTGGTCCGGCCACATGCTCTCGAAATAGGTCATGAGGGAAAAACTCAGGTACCTGGGAAGGTGCTGGTCCGTGGTAACGGGATCTCTGGTCTCGGTGCCGGTGTAGATCCGGTCAAAGATCTTCCGCTGAACTGCGGGATTGTATCCCGTCTCCTGGTAACTCTCGGCCCAGTTGGGATACTTGATGGTGATCTTGCAGTTCGGATTCACTGCCTTGGCAGGTCCGATGATGTTTTCCCTACTCACCTTTTCCAGAAGCGCCAGGCGGTATTCCTGCCAGCCGGCCTTAATGCCGTGCTCTGCGTTGAAGGCGTCCCGGCCCTTTCTGCAGGCGTCGCAGGTACAGTTGGTAAAGAAAAAGTCGTCGATGATGAATTCGTCAAAATGCTTTCCGATAAATTCCGACACTTCCGTCAGTTTCTTCAGCATCTTCTCATCGTTGTAGCAGAAAGTGTCGAAAAGTCTGGCCTTGGGCTCGTCGCCTTCCGGCGTAGGGATCACGGTGGTAAGTCCCCCGGCCACCTCGATGCCCCGCTTTTCGAAAGCCCCCTTGATCATTTCCACCTGCTCTTCGGAGGCCAGCAAACCTCTCCAGGGCTCCAGATAGACCTTGTCCAGTCGCAGATGCTTTTCCATGAAGTCCAGCTGTTTTTCCAGCTCCTCTTCACTGATCCGGGCCGTTGCCTGGGCGACAAAATACGTCGTCAGTTTGAAGTTACGATAGTTCCCCATTACATTTCCTCCATAAAACTTGTACCCTTTTTATGGACCTCTCCGAATCGCTTTCCCCGTTAGCGATCCAGATTCTGATCCAGTGCAACCCTGACACGTTCCCGCAGATAGATGGGACTGAAGGGCTTTAAGATGTAATCCTTGGCCCCCACCTTTCTGCAGCGCAGCACCGTCTCTTTATTTGCCACTGCGGTAAGGAAGAGCACTTTCAGACCCAGATGCCCCTGGCGCCTCAGCTTTTCCACCATGGAAATGCCGTTGATCATGGGCATTTCGATATCCGCGATGAGCAGATCCGGTACGCCTTTTGCCTTGATATAGTTGATGCATGCGAGGCCGCTTTCCAGAACGGTCACATGATAACCCTCCTGGCTCAGAGCAGCTCTGGTCTGCATCAATGCCACCACGCTGTCATCCACCACCAGGATTTCCTTGGGTCTGGAGCTGTCCTTCTTTTCTCCCCGGTTTTCGTTGAGGACTGCCACAGATTCCTTTTCTCTGGAAAGCATGAATCCGGACTTCGTGATGAAGGCGGACATGTATTCCAGATCGCTGGTCAGATCTACCACCCGGCCGCTCTGATAGATCTTCACCTTCGGACGCAGGGCGTTTGCCGTATGAGCCAGCACCAGTGCCCGCTCTCCGGTGGAAAGGATCACATCCATTCCCGGAGGATAAGCCGGGATCACCTTCTGCATGACCTCGATCACCTTGCGGTCAAAGAGGATGTCCATACCGCCCGCCATGTACTCCAGTGCTTCCACGGGAGCATAAGGATCCTGGTAGGGCCGCTTGCTGGTCAGTGCATCATACACATCCACCGCGTGGATGATCTTCGCATACAGAGGAATATCATCCCCGAATCGTCCCTCGGGATAGCCGGAGCCGTTTTCATTCTCATGATGGCAAAGTACCGCCTGCCGCACGAGGCCGGAGATCTGCGCATTGTCATAGAGCATCTCATAGCTGTATCTGGGATGCCGCTTGATCTCGTTGTACTCCTCATCGGTCAGGCGTCCCTGCTTATTCAGAACGGCAGTTGGGATCTTGGTTTTTCCCAGATCATGGCACAGACCCGTCACTGTCACTTCCTGGATCTCACTCTGGGAAAATCCCATCCGGGAAGCCACGGCAGCGGCATAAATGGCCACATTTACGCTGTGCTGGTAGGTGTAGTCGTCAAAGTTCCGCAGATCCAGCAGGTCCACCTTGATGGACTTCATGGAGGAGATGCCCATGGTCAGTTCCTGGGCCACATCGATGATCTTTCCCACATCCGCCTGGGCCACGGCTTCGATGCCGTTTAAGATGGTCTCTTCCTTTGCAATCTCCTGGATCTCTACATCCTGTGAGAATTCATCGGCAATATAGGCTCCCAGATAGCCGCTGTTTTTCAGATGCTCGATGTGCACCCGGGTCAGCGCCATATCCTTTTCCAGGACGGAAGCCGTTTTTCGATTGATGATCTTTCTCCCCAGTTTCATTCCCGGGGTCAGATCTTCTATTTCGACAAATCTCATTGTTTCCTCTTTCAGCCCTCATTCAAAAGGGCTTTGCAGGCTGCTTCCACCTTCTCGCCGTCCAGGTCTCTGCATCCTGCCGCCAGCTGATCTACGCCGGCCTGATATTCTTTCGGTACATCCGTTTCCCGGATGTGTTTCAGATTCTCCTGTATGGCGGAAACATCAAACATTTCCATGGCGGATCGCACGTTCCGCACCAGTTCCGCAAAGGTCTCCGGATGAAAATCGGAGCCCGGGGTTTCCGTCGTTAAGGGTGCGATCTTCCGGACCAGATCTGCGTAGCAATCGATAAAACCTTCCGTTTCCTGCAAGATAGGTTCCGGACGCTCGTCCCGCGCCGCTTCCTCCAGCGCCAGAGCTTCGGAAAACAACTCCGCTCCCAGGGAGCGCAGGGTCGCTTTCATGGAATGGACCTGAACCCGGTAATCCCGGAAGGTCTCCGTTGTCGGTGCCGCACGCAGCGCCTCCAGAAACTCCAGCAGGAGTCCCGTCTGCTCATCTGCAGTGGCGCACACCTCCTGCAATACCATCTGCAGGATTTCCTTATCCGGAAGGTACTGATACGCCTTTTCCCAGTCGATCCCGGGCACAGGCGGCATATTATAGTCCATGAGCGCTCCTTTTCCCCGTTTTGCGGGAAATTGAAAATCCGTGGGACAATACTCTTTCTCTTGGAAAAATAGTATAATATTCTTGTTGTATTCTCAACTAAAACCTTTCGAAAGAGTATCTCATGGATAGCAAAGAACGTGCCCAATACGAAAAACTGATCCTGCGGCCGGTGGAGCCCCTGATCCTGTCCCTGGCGATCCCCACGGTGATCTCCATGCTCACCACCATGATCTACAACCTGGCGGACGCCTACTTCGTTGGAAAGCTGGGGACCAGTGCCTCCGCAGCCATCGGGATCCTGGCATCCGTCCACTCCGTCTTTCAGGCCATCGGCTTCATGTTCGGACAAGGCAGCGGCAGCGCCATTTCCACCAACCTGGGCTCGGGCAACCACAAAGCCGCTTCCAGGATCGGTTCCACGGGCGTCGCCGGGGCTGTGCTCTTCTGCACCACGCTGTCCATCCTTGAATTTGCCTGTTTTGCGCCACTGCTTCGGATCCTGGGCAGCACCGAGACCATCCTTCCCTTCGCCTACACCTACGGGATCTACATCCTCATCGCCGGCCCCGCCATGGGCGCCGCCTGTGTCCTGAATAACATCATGCGCTACGAGGGCAAGGCCTTCTGGGCCATGTTCGGGCTGGTGTCCGGCGGACTCCTGAACATCTTTGGCGACTGGTTCTTCATGTTCGGCCTGGATATGGGTATTGCGGGTGCAGGTCTTTCCACCTGCCTCTCCCAGTACGTCAGCGTGGGCATCCTGCTGTATATGTTCCTGTCGGGAAAAACCATCACCCAGCTCTCCGTCTCCGCCATCAGCAGGGACATTAATGACTGGCTCACCATCATCCGCAGAGGCTTCCCCAGCCTGCTGCGCCAGCTCCTGCACAGCTTCTCCAGCGCCACCCTCAACATCTGTGCGAAGCCTTACGGTGACGAAGCCATCGCAGCCATGGCCATCGTGGGACGCATCGTCATGTTCATCGGCTCTGTCATGATCGGCATCGGTCAGGGCTTCCAGCCCGTCAGCGGATACAATTACGGCGCCGGAAAATACAATCGCCTGCGCAGAGGATTTTTCTTTACCTTCCGCACAGGCGAGATGCTGCTGGCAACGCTTGCCATCATCGGTATACTCTTTCCTGAACCCATCGTCCGCGTCTTCCGTGACGATCCCGCGGTGACCGCCATCGGCGTTCCCGCGCTGCGCTTCCAGTGCTGCGCTCTGTTCCTGCAGCCCTTCACTGTGTCATCCAACATGCTCTTCCAGAGCATCGGAAAAACGAAGGTGGCGTCCTTCCTCTCCACCCTGCGAGGCGGACTGTGCTATATCCCCGTGCTGCTGATCCTGCCCCATTTCCTGGGCATCACCGGTATCCAGTGCGCCCAGATGGTCTCCGACATCCTCACCACCCTCATCACCGTCCCCTTCACGGTCCGCTTCTTCCGGAGCCTGCCGAAAGAGGACGTGCACGGAAAGATCGATGAGATGTATGAGGCCACTTCGTAAAGGAAGCCCGCCTGATCCCAGGCGGGCCTTCTCGTACTATTCCAACCGCATTCTGCTTACAAATGAAATATATTGAGTCCTTCAGTTAAAGCAATCAACTCATAACCCTTTCCATTTTTCAAGGGCCCTATAATCCACCTTGCCTCTTTCAGTTCTTGGAAGATCAGTTACAAATTCAAATTTTTCAGGAATCATATAACTCGGAAGATTCTTTTTACAAATGTCCAATATTTCCCTCTCGATTGTTTCGATTTTGTATCCTTCTTTTATAATTGCATACGCCTTAGGATAATTTATCCTTTGTTCGTCTGAAATCCCGATAACGCAGCAGAGTTCAACAGACGGGTGCATACATATTATTTTTTCGATTCGATCCGGGAATAGTTTAGTAACTTGCCCATCTTCTCCTTTTGTCATGATGATACGTTTAATTCTGCCGGTAACAAAAATAACACCATCGTCATTTATATATCCTAAATCACCAGTATGAATCCACCTTTCGCTATCCGCATGAATCTTTATTACTTCATCTGTTGCAACCGGGTTGTTATAATATCCCATCATTACGGTTGGTCCGCTAAAACATATTTCTCCCTGCTCAAAATATTGAACTTCTTCTTCAGTCCCTGGATTCACAACTTTGCAGTTTGTCTTTACAAGAGGAATTCCTACACTCCCCACTTCATTGCACCACGGATATGTTTGAGAAGCCACAGACATTAATTCGGTACTCCCTAAGCCCTTTAATAAATCAAGCTTAGAGCCATACTGTTTTAAAACCTTATCTATAGCCTTTTCCGTTTCTTCACTCATTGCCTCGCCACCATAATATATCTGTTCAAAGCACGATAAATCAACATGCTTAGGGGCGTCATTATTCAAGACCATTTCCCAATAGGCTGGTATAGACAAAACAACATTAGGTTTATACTGTTTAAAATATCTCCATATTTTTTTCGGTTCATATTTGGGAAGTAATATAACCTGATAACCTAGAAATATCATTTCAAGCATCGACTGAACCAAACTATAATTCACAAAGGGGGGAAGTACAGCCAACGCTCTATGTTGACGTTCGTCATGCTCAAAACAACAAAACGACTGATAAATCAGTGAATTAATATTATAATCAGAGCACATCACCCCTTTCGGATTTCCCGTAGTCCCGCCGGTATGAGAAATAATAGCCATCTCGTGGCAATCTTTCTTTATCGTTTTTATCTCTGTTCCCTTTCCATCACGAATAAACGACTTCCAGGAAAAAAATACTTTTCCGTCCAAATTCGGTTTCTTTACTTTCACAGAGTAGGCAACCTTAAGTGGACCAGGTAAAGAATCAGAAGGAGATGATACGATTACTTTTTCAGCTGTCGTTCTCTCAATCTCTTCTGCTATGGTTTCATACGCTCCGTCAAAGATTACAACAATTCGGCTTTGGACTTCATTAATGTAGTTTATTGTCTCTTCTTTCCCGGCCAGCGGATGAATCATATTTGCCACCGCACCGATCTTATTAAGTGCATATACGCAATACAAAGCTTCCGGGATACTCGGCAGAGCAACAGTAACAATTTCTTTTTCTTTTACTCCGGCTTTCAGAAATGCAGCGGCAGTCTTGTCAATATTCTCAAAAAGCTCACGATATGTAGTTTTCTCTCCCACATAGTTGATAGCAACATCCTTCGGAAAGTCCTTATTATTCTCCATCATGTACTCAAAGATGGTACATTCAGGCAAAGAAGCCCTCATCGCTTCTTCGCTATAATGTTTCAGCCAAGGTTTATCAATCGACGGATACCCCACCCGCCTGTCTGTCTGTCTGTCTGTCTGTCTGTCTGTCAAGCATTGTCTTTATTCCTCCAATCTCGTCAATAGTTTCCCCACCATTTTTCATTTCCTCGATACAAAAATGCCGTATCTATTGAAGGATTTATTGTCTTAAAGAAATAAAACGCTTCATTTGGAAGAGTTACTCCTTTTTCTCGGTATTTCGTGTGCTTCTCCAATTCATAATCGTAGTATGGAGCTTCTGCCATTAGTGCATCAATATGATCTTTCCATAGAGAATCCAGCTCACTTCCGTAGGGAAGTTTTTCTCGTTTATATTGACCATACTTTTCAATCAATTCATATCTGAGTGTCGATAAACGTTCCTTAATCGTTTCCATAGCTTCTTCCCGACTCATATGCGATATATCGAATGATGAACCGGCTATGCTATATATCGTATCTTCTTCTCTATGATTTGCTATAGGAATGATACGAGCGCTGCTTTCTTTTGCAACTTCATATACTCCGGAGAACAAGCCGCTTATCACTTGATTTGGCGATTTATTCCATGTTCCTTCGGGATAAATCAGAATATTGCCTCCTTTTTTCAGCGCATAAATCATTTTATCTTTCAAAGCTTTACGGCTACTCTTATCAGCCCTGTCAACCAGAATAATCCCGACAATCCAATTCGTGATTCCTTCCTTTGTGTTCATCACAAGATCCACGCATCCATTAACAAGATAAGATTGTCTCCCGGCAGCTAAATACGCCGCTTCACAATCTTCCCGGAATTCATGCGTCGATACAAAAATAGTCGGTTATTCCAGTATTTCAGCCCTTGAAACCAATATCAATTTCCGCTTTATCGTAAGCGGGACTACTATTTTAAACAACGGATACAGAAACTGCCGAATTTTTATACCCAATTTGGTAATGGTCCTTCTGGGATCATTATCAAGTAAAGGACGAAGTATTCTATTGTACATACCTTTCAATCCTTTTGAATTTTTCTACTTGTTGTCTTTTCTAATTTCCTATAATCTATCTTTCCTCTATCAGTTCGAGGAAGATCCTTTGTATTGTCTGTTCACACCAAATCGCTGTTTACCCACAAGTACCCAGCATCACCTAATCCACTTACATTATTTCGCCAGCTTAATTTGCTCTTCAATCTTCTTATAATCTATCTTTCCGTGAGAAGTGTGCGGAAGTGAATCAGAAAAAACAAATTTCACAGGGACATCATACTCCGGCAATTCAGTTTTACACATTGAAAGCAGTTCTTCCTTAATCTCCTTTTCACGGCTCCTATCTTCATCCGCAATCACGCAGAAGGCTATTGGCTTATAGCAATTCAGCCTATCAGAAATGCAACCCACACAGCATTCAACGACCGCTGAATTCTTATACAATATTTTTTCAATTCTATCGGGATATATCTTTGCAAGTGCTGAATTATATTCCGTAATATAGATTCTATTCATTCTGCCCTGGATATAAACAAATCCATCCTCATCCATATATCCGGAATCCCCTGAATGGAACCAAACGCGCCCATCCTTATGAAGTCGAAGAGCCTTTGCCGTTTCTTCCTCATTATTCAGATAACCTAGCATTAATGTTGGACCCGTTATACATATTTCTCCCACTTCGTTATATCTTTTCTCAGCCATTGTATCCGGATCAAATACCGATACAATATTTTTGACCAAGGGGATTCCAACACTCCCCGGTTTGTCACAGCCATTCATTTGAGAACATGCCGTCGCACAGTTCTCACTCATCCCATACCCTATAAGAAGCTTCGTCGGTGCATGTTTTTCAGCCAAATAATCATTAAGTGCACATATTTGCTCAGTAGAGAAACCGGAACCACCTGCTGCTGCGATTTTCAAATATCCAAGATCTTGAATATTTGTGGACCCCATAACAGAAGTCCAATACATTGGAACGCTTATCACATAATTAGGTTTGACCGATTTTATCAACAAATCCGTTTTTTCCGGATCAACCTTAGGAATCAACACCACTTTCATTCCCAGTGATAAGGGCATATGAAGATTAACCGCAAGCCCATAGATTGCAAAGGGAACAATAAGATTCAGCAACACTTCCTGGCGATGATGCTCAAACGCATTATCATAATGAGATGCTATCACGTTGAATGCATGTGCAGATAACTTTACCCCCTTGGGAAATCCTGTAGTTCCTCCAGTATGGCCAATCACCGCACATTCAAATGGCTTACCAGCGATAATTGTTTTTTCCATCGGATTTCCTATTCTGCAAAACTCTCTCCAAGAAAGGATATTGTTTCCACTTTCTTTGGGTTTCTTCACCTTTGTACGATAAAGCATTCTGGCTCCACTACTCCGAGATTGAAACAAGGGGACCCAAATCAGTTTTGTTGATCCGCCATTACCAATCTGACTGTAATTCACAGCAGAAAAACACTTATCGAAAAACAGATCCAAAGTAATCAGGTATCGAGAATTTCCTTCTTCAAGATAGTGCTTTATTTCTTGAGCACTAGATAACACATTAATCATGCACGCTACAGCACCAATTTTATTAAGGGCATAAAGTAAATAAACCATCTCCGGCTGATTGAGTAGCATCAAAGTGACTATATCACCCTTTTTCACACCCTCCTTCATTAAAGCACATGCCACATGATCTATTTGCTTAAACAATTCTCTGTATGAAATTTTTGTGTGAAAGTAAATTAAGGCAATATCATCTAGATTATTCTTGTTTTTCTCCCATACATACTCATACATCGAGCATTCTGGAACCGTCGCATCAACGGCCTTCTGAGTATAGTACTTTAACCAAGGTTTATCTTCCGCAGGATAGCCTGTCGATAATTCATTACACATTGGTATCGCATCTCCTTTTTGCTAGAATTTTATCGCTATTTTCTCTAAAAGCATGTTTCAGATGGTAGACTATCTGAAACAAATCTGTGATAAAATATTTCTGTTATGATGACAGCATTTGGTATGGCTGTAAGCGAAATATAATTGTCGTTTCAGTTAGCCTACTTTTTGACATAACAAAGGCATTTTCTACGCTTGAACTTTCAATCCCCCAATTCTTTGACGCGCCTATAAAATGTGGACGAACTCATCCCCACTTTATTCGCCGCTTCCCGGATTGAGAGTTTGTTCTCTTTCCATAGTGCATATACGTCAAAAAAGCCTTCCGGTAACGGAGCCTTCTTCGCCCCAAAATGCACCCCTTTTTCTTTTGCTAAAGCAATCCCTTCCGCTTGGCGTCTCCGGATAAACTCTCGCTCTGTTTGAGCCAAATACGCGAGAATCTGAAGTGTGATATCCGAAATGAAGACTCCCGTTAGTCCTTCCCTTTTCTGGTTGGTATTAAGCAACGGGAATTCTATTACTTCGATATCTACTTGTTTGGTGCGGCAGAGATACCTCCACTGATCAATAATCTCCTCATAGTTCCGCCCAAGCCTGTCAATACTCTTAACCACCAAAACATCCCCTGTGTTCAACTTCCTGATCATCGATTTATATCTTGGGCGATTAAAGTCTTTTCCGGATATGAAATCCACATATATGTTTTCTGCTTTAATCCCATATTTGATCAGCGCATCGTACTGTCTGTCCGGATTTTGTTCCTTTGTAGAAACCCTGATATATCCATATCTCATCACGCATATGCCTCCTTTTCTGTAGTTCTCACATTGAGTACCACTCAGGAATAGAATAGGCATTCAAAAAACGAAAGCTCACACTAAAAAAAGTTCTTGCGCTCGACCGCCTGTCTATGATAATCTTCCACCAAGTAGGATTTCTATGACCGCATTTTTCTAGACTCTTTCGAGTCAGATAATTCCAAAAGCAAACGAAATATGCTCGTGCCGGAGATGTGAATGAAATTCACAGCGCAGCAGGCCTTGTTTGGGTGTGTCATTTTTATAATTTGACACCATATATGACACCATATATAATAAAAGGAGAAATACCATGTCAAAGTGGGAGAAATTACTTGCCAGGGTTCTGTCCCTTGACAAGAATCTTCGATTTGAAGAATTAAAGAAAGTTTTGGAGAGTTACGGATATGTAATGAACGCGCCCGGAAGTGGCAGTAGTCACTTTACTTTTCGAAAGGAAGGGCACAATCCCATTACCATTCCGAAACACAGTCCCATCAAACGAATCTATATTGAGATGGTCAAAGCAGTAGTAGAGGAGGAAATGAAGCATGAAGAGCCTTGAATATTACATGTCGTTACCTTACCGATTGGAAATCGTTCCTGATCCTTACGAAGGCGGTTATGCCATTCAGTATCCGGATCTTCCCGGATGCATTACCACCGGAGAAACGATAGAAGAAGCATTGGAAAATGCAGAAGATGCAAAAAAGGCCTGGCTCACCGCCGCATTGGAGGATGGCATCCGCATCAATGAACCCGGATCTTTAGAGCAGTATTCGGGGCAGTTTAAACTGCGAATCCCTAAGAGTCTGCACCGGGATCTTGCAGAGCGGGCGAAAGAAGAAGGTATCAGCATGAACCAATATTGTCTGTACCTTCTGTCACAGAACAGAACTGCTTAATCATCTCAAACCAACGAGGATCCGCATAAATACTGCGTTTTGCGCAAACCTCTAACAAGTTATAACAAAATTCGAAACCTATAACAAGTTATAACAAGATATAACAAACTCTGCTTTCAAGCAAAGTCCAAGTGACGAAAAAAGGTAACCGTCCCTAATCGGGGCGATTGCCTTTTTGATTGTTTCAGGTTTTCAGCGCCTTCACTTCCCTGCATTTCGTGACAGGTTCCCCGGAGACGATCCGTTCTTCCACCATCTGACGCACAAGGGCACACCATTTCTCTGTGGCGGATATATCGCTGCAGAGGTCTCTGACAATACTGTCTCCTTCCTTCAGCGCAGCCCGGTACTGTTCCTCGGTGATGTCTCCGATGCGAAGGGCTTCTTCCAGCTCGTCCCGATCATCCACCATCACATCCCCCTCGGGAGTGAAGATCACATCCAGGTATTTGTCCACAAACACGGCGATTCCGTCGTCATCAAATTCAATATCCTCGATCACATCCACATACCAGACGGAAGGCTGATAGTCGGAAATATAGGAAGCGGGATAGTTCTTTCTCTCTGCATCATGCGTCCCGTCCGGATAATACATGACCGTAATGACGCGCTTCTCGTTGTCGGGGATCAGCTCCAGCCATGTCATTCCGGTTCCCGTGACCTGTACCCGCCCCGCCTTAGGCGTGTTCCAGTAATTATTCTCGCCCTCCGTGTTTCGGATCAGGCACACCAGTCCGTGAAACAGGTCACAATCCAATCGCATTTGATAATAGGGATAGTATTGAAATCCCCACCCGTCCCGGTTCAATCG
>JAEEGL014900892.1_pt1 | contig 21102 bp, 12 predicted proteins | sample 9134231 | NCBI WGS metagenome assembly JAEEGL01 (sample SAMN16246548, study PRJNA631951) | gut metagenome | biome: gut microbiome; feature: rumen; material: fiber-attached | host: Bos | place: Iran: Karaj | collected 2018-10 | reverse complement strand
TTCCCACGGGTCACAGCTTTTGCAAGTTTGCCGTCATTATAGGTTAAAACCACTGTAAGACCGTCAAGCTTATAACTAAGCAGTCCGACATGTCCGTCAAGCCAATCTGCAAGCTCGTTTCTATCCTTGGTCTTGCCTAATGATAACATCTGTTTTTCATGTCTTTCCTTAGGCAGTTCATCTACCGCTTCATACCCAACATGTAGTGTCGGTGAATTGGCCAGAACAAACCCTGTCTCGTTCTCCAAAGCGGTGAGTTCGTCATACAGGGCATCATATTCATAATTGGACATGATCTCATCATCTTGTGCATAGTATTTCTCTGAAGCACTATTTAATGTAGAGACGAGATATTTTATTCTTTCTTTTTGGGACTCGTTAACTGCCACGGATCACACTACCTCTCACAGCATGGATAAAAACGCGTATGGAATAGTGTAATACTAAATATTGAAAAAAGAAATGGTAGAAATATCAAAAAAACAGGTCAAAAGATTAGTAGAAAATTCTTTTGGATTTACATAAAAATGTATATGACTTAGATATGTAAACCACACGCCCGATACAGGGCATTTTTTTCTTCATCAGTAAGATTTCTGCTTGCACCAACTTGCAAATCGCCAAGACGGATATTCATAACGCGTGTACGCTTAATTGACATAACATTACACCCGATTTTGGAACACATTCGCCGGATCTGACGATTCAATCCCTGTGTAAGAATAATATTGAATGTGTTATTTCCGGTTCTTTTTACCTTGCATGGCCTGGTTGTTGCATCCAGTTCTTCTATATATATCCCCTCACGAAGCTGTGAGATATGCTTATCTGTGAGCTTTGTATCAACAGATACCTCATATTCCTTCTCATGCATAGAGCTTCCACGCATCATGGCGTTGATCAGAATGCCGTCATCAGTCATTATGATAAGCCCTTCAGAGTCCTTATCAAGTCTTCCTGCATAGGTAAGTCTCCTGTCAGATCTGACCTCATCTGTAATGATCCTGTCAGCATGTTCGTCTTTTTCGGTACACGTCACCCCAACCGGCTTGTAATACGCCATTACGATATGTTCATCAGGAAGCCTGACAGCCTTTCCGGATACGGTAACGTTCGATTCATTATCAACCTGATCTCCGGGTACAGCGACTCTTCCGTCGATATATACTTCACCCGATTCTATTAACTTGTCCGCGCCTCTTCTGGACGCAACGCCGCATCTGGCTAAAAACTGATTGATTCTCATAATTAATTCCAGATTTAACAATTTGATATATGGATATTTACTGATTCATCCGGATCAAGCCTCCAGATTGCGCCTTAACCCCTTAGGATAATGGTTCTTCAGGGTACTGCCCACAAGCTTTCCCCATCCCATCGAAAGGCCATCCAAACAAACAAGCGTCCAGCTACCGGATGGTATGTCAGGTTCTTTTCCGGACACATCTACGGTCTCACCTCTTAAAAAAGCGAACGCTTCTTTATATGTAAGATTACATATGTTATGTATATCATCCGGTTTTAATGCCATCGCCAGGGCATGATCCGGCTTATACCTTTTGCCATCATACTCTGCAAGACATAATCCGCTTCTGATCACCCTCGTAGTTTTAAATAACCTTATATCCACTCCGTCCGGAATAAGATATATGTGCCCCGACTTTTCGATAAGATTCCCCCTTTGAATCCTTTCATAAAGCCGTGAATCCTCCTTAAGTGAAAGCTCTGTATGAAGAAATCCGGGCAGTTTGTTATCCTTATATGCGTTTTTTATCCTGAAATCTCCGTCACGGGCATCATTTAACAGACACTCCCCTTTTCTCTTCAGTGCTGCAGCAAAGTGCCCCTCTCCCCGGACCTTATGCGGCCATACCCTCAGCATAACGCCATTTTCTTCATTTTCAATGTCAGAAACGATTATTCCCGACCCGTGTATATCTGTCACAGTCTCCGTTTCAAGTTCAAAATCCTGATGATCTGCTAAAAAGCCGAGTATCATATCCTCATCTTCTGACGTTTCAAAAGTACAGGTTGAATATACTATGCGTCCGCCGGGGCATACCAGACGCGATGCCGCCTCAAGAATGTCCCGCTGTCTCGCCACACATTTATCTACGTTTTCAGGGCTCCATTCGGTTATAGCGGTCTCGTCTTTTCTGAACATTCCTTCGCCTGAACACGGAGCGTCTACACATACCTTATGGAAATACCCCGGCAATCTGTCAGCAAGCGCATCAGGACTCTCGCAGGTAACGATACAGTTGGTTATTCCCATTCTTTCAACATTTCGTGACAGGATCTCCGCTCTGTTCGGAACGATTTCATTAGACACGAGAATGCCTTCCCCATGCATACGCCCGGCTATATGCGTGGTCTTCCCTCCGGGTGCGGCGCACAGGTCGCATATCCGTTCACCGGGTTTTGGATCTATCAGTTCGCCCACAAGCATAGCAGAAGGTTCCTGAATATAATATGCTCCCGCTTCATGATAAGGACTCCTGCCGGGGCAGGAGTCCGAATTATAGTAATATCCGTCTCTACACCATGATATCCGGTCTTTACCGATATTCAACCGGTTCAGAACAGTATCCGTATAAACGTCATTCATTTTAAGCGGATTGATCCTCAGGCCATAGGTTCTCTCTTTTTCATATGAATCAAGAAAGGCTTCATATTCATCGCCTAACAGATCCTTCATGCGGTCTGAGAATGCTTCCGGAAGTTTCAGATCACTCATTGTTCTTTATCTTATTAAAGAGCTGCATTATCTCTTTATACATATCAGTATAATCCATCTGAGTATGTGCGCGCAGAAGCTCGGTGATCTCGCTTATCTTTGCTTCTAACGGGGTCAGCGCAAGATTAGCGCATACGCCCTTTAAAGCATGAGCCTGTTCAAAGGCTTCATCCAGATCGTTTGCGTTAAGCGCATCCCCTAAGGCTTCAAGCTTTGATCCGTCCGCAAAAAACATGTCAGCCATCTTAAGATAGAAGGCTTCATTGTTCATGCATCTTTTAAGTCCCTCATCTACGTTACATCCCTGGTTTTTCAGTTCATCTAATGTCATTGATCTTCTCCTCGATCATTCTGTTCATATCCTCCACAGGAAGAGGCTTCGAGAAATAAAAGCCCTGGATCACGTCGCAACCCATTTCCTTTAGTATATCTTCTTCGGCTTTCTCTTCCACTCCCTCCGCTATAACAGGCATATTCATGGCCTTGGCTATGCTTATGACCATCTTAAGCATGTTACGGGCCCTGTCATCATCAATGATGTTTTTAAGAAACGCCTTATCTATCTTAAGAATATCAATAGGCAGCGCATACAGCATATTCAGAGAAGAATACCCGGTACCGAAATCATCCATTTCAATCTTAAAGCCCGATTTCCTTAGTTCAGACATCACATCTACTATCTGGTCGGAATCGTCCGCATAAGCGGATTCGGTTATCTCCAGGAGGAATCTGTCTGCGGGAACGCAGTGTTCCATTACCACCTCCAGCAGATAATCGCCCATTTCGGATGAATATATGTCTACACGCGACACATTGACGCTTACGGACATATATACGCCATATTTATCAAACCACTCGCCTATCTGTCTGGCGACCTCATTCCATACATATCTGTCAAGCTTGCTTATAAGACCGTTATCTTCAAAGAGCGGGATAAACTCACCCGGACTGATAAGACCAAGGGCCGGATGTTTCCACCTGACCAAAGCTTCAGCGCTTACAAGCTTCTCTTTTTCGCCGGTAATATTGAACTTGGGCTGATAATATACCACAAACTGTCCTTCGGATATAGCCTTGTCAAAATCATCAACCAGCATCGCTTCCCTGACGTGTGCGCTCTTCATTTCACTGTCATATAAGGCTATATGCTCATTCCTTAATCCTCTTAAGGAATTGCACGCCTGAAGCGCCCACCCGAAGTTATCTTCATATGAAACCGTTGTATCAACCATGGAATTGATACCGATCCTGAGTCTGGTATCACCATCCTTTAATACCTCCACCACTCCGATAAGTATGGAGTTATACAGGTCGTTATAATAATCATCCATATGAGGAACGAGCAGATAGAATGTATCGGCGTCATATCTGCAGGCAAGTCCGCCATGGGTCTGTATCACATGTCTTAACCTGTTTGAAACAGAACATAATACCTTATCGCCGAAATGTCTGCCATATAAAGCGTTTATCATATGAAAACGGTTAATGTTGAGAACTATGGCATCCATCAAAACATCCGCATTATGCTTGACGAATCTGTCACAGTACTGATAGAAGAAATCACGGCTGTACAGTCCTGTCAGAGTGTCGTTCTCAGTTGACTGGATGAGAAGTGTATTCTCATAGAGCGTTATAGCATGGTCGATCCTGGCAAGTATGACAGGCGGAAGGTCATAAGGCTTGGTAAGGAAATCCGCGGCTCCCATCTGAAGACTCTTTATCTCAGCTTCTTTCTCGGACGTAAGAACTATAACAGGTATCTTACTAAGCGACGGATCTGCCTGCATCTCTTCAAGAACCTGATATCCGTCCATCTTAGGCATTAGAATATCAAGCAAAACCAGACTCAGAATATCTGAAAATGCCTTGATCTTCTCGATTGCCTCCTCGCCGTCAGAAGCATACAACACCTCGTAAGAACCGCTTAAGGTCATTCCGAGGATCTCCCGGTTGATCTGCTCATCATCAACTATAAGAACAAATTTAGTGAAATCATTTTGTCTGTCAGAACTCATGCCGCACCTCGATTCCGCACATAAAATTCCTTTTTAGTATATCACAAATCCGCCGAAAAAAAGCACTACTGCCTCTCAAAATCAAACTCCGTATACTCCGGACCGTCCCCGGGTCCATACCTTTACCACGCCGGAATGCTTCAAAAACGTTTGAACGCAAAAGACCCGAGATCAAACACGCTTCCCGGGAGAAATACAAAAGAAACATTCCACACTCCGCTAATATCCGGAAGCCTGAATTCCCGTGCAATATAATCAGATGACTGCTCAAATTCACAGACCTCCCTGATCTCTTCATTGCCGCGTGACATCCTTATATGTACCGGATTTGAAGGATTAGGAGTTTTACCTGTGATCATTATGCCGTTTATCCCCTTCTCACCCATATCAAGGCCGTTAAATTCAAGAGACACGTTATTGCCTATGCCCGTTACCGTCTTCTCATTCTTAACGAATGTATCACCGTATATACTGTCTGCATCCGCTGCATTAAATACTGCATTACATATGTCATCCTGTTCAAAACTAAAGCCTTTTATATGGACCTTATGCTCAAATTCAAAGCTGATCACGGATTTTCCCGTAAGTCGCTTTTTAAGATCAAAAGACTGCTCAATATAGACATTCCATATTCTTTTCTGCGAATAAAGATCATCAACAATAAGCTCTGCGCCCTCTTCTCCGGGAATCCCTTCCCATATCTTCATGGGAACTTCATCGCTGTCTAAGCAGAAAACGGGAACAGTGATCTTCTTTGTTCCTATACGCCCGAAATCTATATCCGAGAACGTAACTATGGTCTTATCGTCTCTGGCGGTGGCAAAGCCCTTCTCATTGCCGTTAGTTACATCACCGATGCAGGATGAATACGAGCTCCCGCTTATGAATCCATATGGATCAAAATAAGCACATCCCACGCCGGATACTTCGAAATCCAGTTCCGAGATAACCCTGACAGGCTGGGCGTCATTACCTGTAGTTGCTCGAAGCCTGAATCTACCGTCGCCCTTTGCAGTTATGTAAACCTCATCTTCACCGGATTTCAGACTTACAAGCCTTGAATCAACGCCCGAATCATCGACTGCTCTGAAGGTTATCTTATGAGAACGGGCTTCTTCCGGGAATATCTGTGCCTTAACTTGGACTGTCATATTGTCAGGCGTAAGTGTCCTGGTATCTTCGCATATAAGCGTGATCCGACGCGCATCCGGAGTCTGATCTGCGATCACTGCTTCAATTCCGACTGACTCCGTACATCCCTTTTGCGGACGCACCATAGCAAGCAGCTTACCGTTAAACAGCCTCTTTGTATTGCCCCTGTATCCGTCAGGATCCGAGCTGTCACCGTTATCAAGCCCTATCAGTTCGCCGTTAACTGCCCTGACTTTAACCATATCACAGGCGTTCATAACCGGATTGTCGTCCGCGTCCACTGCGCTTATCTCAAAAAACGCCAGGCTGTCTCTGTCTTTTTCATTATCCCAGGTCCTGTCACTGTCTTTATCTACACCCAAACAGGGTTCATACTTTGTTACCACCAAAGAATCTGTGTCCTTAAAGGATTTCTGCACACACTCCGCCACAGGTTCACTGTCTCCGGCTTTATATGCACATGCTCTCAGTTCCCCCGGCGTATATCTGAGCGAATAGTCCGCTATCAGATGAAGACCCGAATGGGGCTTGTGGTCAAGAGTCTGTCTTCCGAGACTTACGCCGTTTAAGAACAGTTCAACCTCATCCAGGTTAGACACAACTCTCACATCTATGATCTGACCTTCATTAAAATCCCAGTAAGGGAATATATGTACAAAAGGCTGCGTCCCCGGATCGGTCCATACAGATTTCCAGAAATAATATGAATCCTTGGGAAATCCGGCCGTATCTATCTGCCCAAAATACGAACTTCTGGTATGATAAGGCGTCGGCTCGCCGATATAATCAAATCCGGACCACAGAAACTGCCCCATGGAGAACTCCATGTCCCTGTCAAGACCGTCGCAGATCTCATAGCTTTTGGCGCTCCAGCTTGACGGACTGTTACCCAGTGCCGAGCACTGCAGATCATCCTCACCAAGCACATTTACGCTCAGCGGAAAATGATATACTCCTCTGCTCTGAACTATGGAAGATGTTTCTGATCCGAAGATCACCCAGTCAGGATGCGCTCTATGGTGTTCTTCATAGCACTTCTCGCCGTAGTTATATCCCACAACCTTAAGGATATCCGCGCTCTTCTGAGCATTTTCCCAAGGCATATAGTTTGAGCCGTGGGTGACATACCCGTTATGCATGGGATCATGTGATTCCACCAGTTCCTTTAATCTGCCTGTGATCTCGCATCCCCTTACGGCATCAGAATGGATATCAGAGATCTCATTTCCTATACTCCAGAGGATTACACATGGATGATTCCTGTCGCGTCTCACCCAGCTGGCCACATCCCTTTCATGCCATTCATCAAAGAATCTTGCATAGTCATACTCAGTCTTGGGATGTTCCCACATATCGAATGCTTCAGACATGAACAGAAGCCCCATTTCATCGGCCAGTTCAAGGACCCCCGGCGCCATCATATTATGTGTGCCTCTTATGGCATTAACGCCCATGGTCTTAAGGATCTCGAATTTTCTTCTCATGGCGGACTTATTAAACTCAGCCCCCAGTATCCCTAAATCATGGTGTTCGCATACGCCGTTAAGCTTGATATTTCTGCCATTAAGGAAAAATCCTCTGTCGGGATCCATCTCGATCCTACGAATACCCACATTAAACTCTTCAGTCTGAGAAGCCTCTGCCCCCGACAGGTTAACCGTCATCTTATACAGAAACGGATCATTTATGTCCCACAGGTGCGGATCTTCTATATGGCATATATATGAATATATGTATAGATTGTTGCCATTTATATCTGTCCTGATCGCCGGTTTTGGAAGTCTGTCTTCGTTTCCGATCCCGACATGTTCCGGCTTCTCCGTACAATCAGTCTGTCCGGACGGATACCTGTCTTTCGGAACAAATCTGTACCTGTTCCTCTCATCCGGAGAGGCATCAGCAGGTTCAAGGCAGATATCCAGTTCATTATCATCAGACATAATTCCTGCGATCTCAACATCAAGCTCCAACAGATATCCGCGGGGCTCACCCCTACTCTGATCATCGTTTTTATCAATGGAGTCTGAACTGCCCCGGCTTCCCGGTCCCGGCTCAGCATGAAAATATAACCCATTTTCAGGGATATAAGCGCTCCCTGTATGTTTGAACCATACATCTCGATATATCCCGGCGCCGGAATACCATCTCGTATTCGGCGATCTGTGTCGGACCGTAACTAAAAGTTCGTTTGTCCCTTTTCTTATATGACCGGTCACATCAAGCACGAACTGAGAATACCCGTATTTCCATTCCCCAACACGTTCGCCGTTCATATAGTAGACGGAATCCATATATACGCCGTCGAAGATTATAAAATAACGACCGTTTGGTTCATCATCCACCTCAATATTCTTCCTGTAAACGCCCAGTCCGTCCCTATACAGATCGGATGTATCATAGATCAGCCAGTCATGAGGTATGTTCACCGGCGAATACGCTCCGTCCGACACATTTTCATATCCATCCGGAGTATCTACATCAAGAAGTTTAAATTCCCAATCATCATTTAACAGTTGGCGCATTTGTCCCCCCCATTTCTATATTTAATCCGTTAAAATATCGGGGCCATAAAGACCCCGATATTAATAACACATGTATTATTTTGCCTGTGAATATTAAACTGCTACGAAGAACTTTATAAGGAAGATAGCTGCAAGCACATAAGTGAGTATTGATATCTCATCCATCTTCTTGGTGAACAGTTTGATAACAACATAGCTTATAAGTCCAAGTCCGATGCCGTGTCCGATGGAACTGGATATAGGCATGGCGATCAGCATGATCGCTACAGGAGCAGCCTGTGATATATCGGTAAAATCGATGTTCTTAAGACCTGAAAGCATCAGTATGCCGACATAAATGAGAGCTGATGATGTGGCAGCTGCGGGAATGATACCTGCAATGGGAGCAAGGAATATACATATAAGGAAGCATGCGCCGGTAACCAAAGCCGTAAGACCTGTACGTCCGCCTGCCTCAACGCCTGATGCTGACTCGATGAATGTGGTAATAGTCGAAGTACCTGTTGCAGATCCCACTACTGTACCAATTGCGTCAGATATAAGCGCTTCCTTCATCTTAGGCATCTTACCGTCCTTGTCAAGCATTCCTGCTCTGGAAGCGGTGCCCACGAGAGTTCCTATGGTATCGAACATATCGATGATGCAGAATGTGATGATAAGGGTAACAACCGTAGTTACACCGAGTTTCATGAAATCAGCAAAATCAAACTTGAACAGCGTAGTTGCCGCCATATCTGCAAAAGGAGGTACAAAAGATGCTCCCTGAAGCGAAGCAAAAGGATTAGTGCCAAGGAAGAGGGCCTCTCCGATCCAATATATAACGGAAGCGATCAGCATGCCTACAAGCACTGCTGCCTTCATTCCCTTGTGAGCAAGGACAACGATCGCGAAAAGACCGATGAAGATGGTAACAACCGTAAGTACCATCATGCCGTAGCTATCGCCCAAAGCGCCTTTGATAACACTGGGAGTAAGCGCGCCGAAGAAGTCTCTCATTACATAGTGAGCATTTCCTTCTGCGTCATATATACCAACATTTGAGCCAAATCCGATATTAAGAAGCATAAGTCCGATACCGGGAGTGATACCCATTCTGATGCTGTAGGGGATCGCTTCCACTATCTTCTCTCTTACGTTGAATGCAGAAAGAATAATGAACAGAACACCCTCTAAGAATACTACGCAAAGAGCTGCCTGAAAGGACTCTGTGTATCCGAGACCGGTAATAGCTGCGATATTAGCAACTACCATAGCAAAGAATGAGTTAAGACCCATTCCGGGAGCCATTGCGAAAGGCTTGTTTGCAAGAAACGCCATACAGAACGTTCCTACCGCGCTGGCGATGCAGGTTGCAAGGAACACGCCGTTCCAAAGCTGGCTTCCTACATCAAACCCTGTCAGAAGATTAGGGTTTAAGGCTACAATGTAAGCCATTGTCATGAAAGTGGTAATACCTGCAAGCACCTCTGTCCTGACGGTTGTACCATTTTCACCCAGTTTAAATAGTTTTTCCATCTTTTTCCTCCATTAGAAACATTTGTTTATTTGCCTTCATAAGTGATCACAGATCTGACATCGTAGCCCTGAAGCTTGTCCCTGCCCTTCAAACCTGCAAGTTCCATGAGGCATATGATCCTGACCACTTCTCCTCCAAGGCTTTCAACAAGCTTGGCTGAGGCCTCAAGCGTACCGCCTGTGGCGATCAGGTCATCAACTATAACAACTTTCTGTCCCGGAGTAATTGCGTCCTTATGCATCTCTATGGTAGCCGAACCATACTCCAGATCATATTCCTGCGATACGGTTTCAAAAGGAAGCTTGCCTTTCTTACGGATAAGCACAAAGGGTTTGTGCTTCTCATAAGCAAGAGGAGCACCAAGTATAAATCCCCTTGACTCCGCCCCTACTATCGCATCGCATTCAACATCCTCGATAAGCCTGCTCATCTCGTCTATGGCAAGCTTAAATCCATCCGCATCACCGATAACCGTTGTAATATCCCTGAACATGATACCCGGTTCCGGAAAATCCGGTATAGTCCTTACATAATCTTCAATCTTTTTCATGATTTTTATCCTTTTTTATATCATCGGACATTTACGTCCGAATTCAGATCACAACAGAGTAGATTGTAGCATAAATCGGGTTATACGACAACTTTATTCTTGCCATCTCTTTTACCGTAATACAGTTTCTCATCCGCTTCATCAACCACGATTCTGAAGGGCTTTCCGGATCTGCTGTCTGATATTCCCATGGTCACTGTTACTGAGAACCTGCCGCTTCTTTTATCTACAAATACTTTCTCTGATACGGCTTTTCTGATGCGTTCAGACACAAAAAACGCTTCTTCCTTAGTTCCATGGATAAGAAGCAGAAACTCTTCTCCGCCCCATCTGCAGGCACAGTCGCCATCTCTTAACTGTTCTGAAAATATCGTTGCCAACTGCATAAGCACTATATCACCCATGTTATGACCGTATCTGTCGTTAACCTTCTTAAAATCGTCTATATCGATCATGACCACAGAATAAATATCATCATCCGACGCAGAACTTATCATGTCATTAACGCAGTTGCTGAGACTCCTTCTGTTCATAAGCTTGGTAAGCGGATCGACATTTGCCTCCTCCTCAAGCTTGACATTCTCCTTCTTAAGAAGCTGCTCCATATATCTGGACTCAAGGGCAAAAAGAAGCGCCAAAGCAAGCTGTAATCCAAAAGCCAGCACAATGTTAAAGTAGCTGATAAACAGCTTCATTCCATGATAATCTGTCAGTTCATAGGCAGGCTCAACCGCCGGCTCTATAACGGCTATTGTAAAGAAGCACACTATTACCATCGCCGATAATATCATGGAAAAACCAAAATGCCTGTTTCTGTTGGTAATGGAATTGGCAAAATAAAACGCCGCAGGTACCAAAGCCACTGTATAAAGCATAAATCTCCAGTCATCCCCCATCATCAGCGTTGCCATCGAAGAATGAACCTCGATCTCAACAAAAGTAAGCAAAAGTGACTGGCGAAACATTTTTTTCTTAGGTAATACGATCCCGATAATGATGTAGCCGATAACAACAAATACATTATAGATACACAGGGGCATCACCCCCATATACCCCATACATATGCAGAACATCGCGTGAACCAGAGCTGCACCGAAAGAAAGGGTTCTGAATTTATCCTCATTTGATATGAGCTGTCTGCCGGCAAGTATCTGCCTGAAGGTATGGAATAGTTCTTCTATCTTTTTCATGTTTTATGTCCTCGAACTTATTATTTCTCGTAATACATTCGCCATATTGTCCACATCAATGGGTTTGGCTATATGTGCATTCATGCCTGCATCATGCGCTTTCTTTATATCTTCTGCAAATGCATTGGCAGTCATGGCTATCACCGGTATATTTGCCAGTCCCGGATCATTTATCCTGCGGATCTCCCAAGTTGCCTCATATCCGTTAAGTACCGGCATCTGAATATCCATCAGAACAGCGTCATAATATCCCGGAGCGGATATCATTATCTTATCTACTGCTTCCCTTCCGTTAACCGCGGTCTCAACATCAAAACCAAGTCCGGTAAGCTGCATGATCGCAAGCTCTCTGTTGATCTCCATATCTTCAACCAGCAGCACCCGCCTGTATGAAAAATCAATATCCGTATGGTCTTCTTCAGATCCGGCTGAAGCTTCTAAAGACTCAGTCTGCTCCGAAAGGTCCGCATATTCCAAGTCAACATGTATGATAAATGCAGTGCCGACGCCCTTCTTTGAGTCAACTTCTATGGTACCGCCCATAAGTTCAACTATGCTTTTGGTAATGGCCATTCCAAGCCCTGTACCCTGTATCTTGTCAGCAGCTGATCCCTCTTCTCTTTCAAAGGCTTCAAATACTTTGGCTGCAAACTCTCCGGACATGCCTATTCCGGTGTCAGATACCGTAAGTACAAATGATCCTGTATTCGGATCCGGTGAATCATTCTGTGTAAGCCTGACAGTAACCTTACCACCTTCAGGCGTAAATTTCCATGCATTTCCGATAAGATTAAGAAGAACACGGTTCAACCTGTTCTTATCGCACATTACGCCGGTACGGCCTGCACTGCCTGTATCTAAGGTAAATGTGATCTTTTTCTCCGCCATCTGAGTGGAAAACATCTCTTCAACTTCATTCAGGGCGATCTTAAGATCCATGGGAACCGGTTCAAGGCTCATATGACCGCTCTCGATCCGGCTCATCTCTAAAACGTCATTTATAAGCGCCAGCAGATGATGCGAAGAAGTCTTAATCTTGGATATGTATGAAACAACCTTATCGTGATCATCGATATCTCTCTGAGCCAGATTGACATATCCGACTATGGCATTCATGGGAGTTCTGAGATCATGACTCATATTGGACAGAAACGTGCTCTTGGCCCTGTTGGACTCTTCCGCCTTGAACTTATCGATCTCCATGGAGCGTTCCCTCTTCGACATGGTGGAATATATGCTGAACATAATGCTTAAGGACGCGATTATGATGCACATCTGGATTATAGAGTTACGGGTCTGTATATTCTGAGCTTCACTCATCTGTTCCGAGATATACCTTTCCGTATCGGCTATGATCGAAGGGTCATTTAAGGAATTCTCTTCTTCATAATAGTCACTGATATTATCAACAACCATGCGCATTGTATCGTCTGTAGAATGTCTGACCCACATAAGAGATGTGAAAAATATCAGAAAAAGCAGCCCGATCCATGCAACCGTGGATTTGCCGAATCTTCTTTCGTCATCCTTTGCAAACAGTATCCTGAAATATACAAATCCCAGAATACTCCACAATATCAGTATCAGATAGGACTCCGTTGCCATCTTGCCTGTAGAGAACATGAAATACAGGAAGAAAATGACGGATACAGCTATTCCTATAACGCCGGTTGTCCTGATCTTTAAGTCATTTTCCTTCTTCGCATTATGATAAGCCGCAGCTGAAGTATATCCGTAAGCGATAGTTGCGCCGACGGTATTAACATCTATGATCCAGCCTATGGCAGTGCGTCCGAAAAACGGAATAACAAGTGATATTCCTGTAAGAAAAAGGATCGTTCTGTACGGAGTACCGGCGGAATTAAGAGTTCCGAACCATTTAGGAAGGAATCGCTCCTGCGACATATAATACATAAGACGGCTCGCTGCTATAAAATTGCCAACTAACCCTGTGATAATTCCGGACAACGCGGCAACCCCTAAAATGATCAGACCTTTTTGGCCAAGAACCGATCCTGCTGCATAGAATGTCGGGATTCCTTCCACCCCATGCATACCGCTCAGACCGGATATATAATCAAACCAGCCGTCATACCCTTCAGGTCTTAGAGAAGCTGCCATGCGCGCAAGACATACATACGCCATTGCAGCGCATATTACAACTATTAAGAATATCCATATGGTTTTCTTTACAGAAAACTTAAAACCCTCAACTGAGTTGGATACTGATTCAAATCCTGCAAAAGCCCATGGCGACAATGCAACAATGGCTATGATCTGCATTATGTGAGATGTATCTCCGTTAACAAATCCGGGTTCAAGGGCTCCGGGATCACGGTGCATTACTACACAGGCATAGCAGAAAACTATACCTGCCAGAAGCGCGATGGCCAGAATCACCTGTAATCCCACAGTTACAGGCTTGCTGAAAGCACATATAAGACCGAAAATGACGATAACAGCCATGGTTATCAGCACTTCACCCAGATATACGTCATAGCCTAATACACTGTAATGGAATCCGAACTGAAACAGGCTTCCCAGCAGATTCCTTGCTATAAGAACTATTGCGGTGGCGTTCGCCCATATGATCGCGATGTACACAAGGATCAGAAACCATGCGCTTAAGAAACCGTGATCATACCCGAAGGATCTGATGGCGTAAGTAAGCGTTCCGCCGGAATCCGGATATCTGTTCATCAGATAATGATAATTCATACCTATAATGAACATGATCACAGCGCCGATTATAATGCTCAGCGTTGTTCCAAGTGGGCCTGCCAGAGGCAGAAACGTGGTTCCCGGCATAACAAAAGCGCCCCACCCCACAGCGCATCCGAAAGACAGCGCCCATACAGAGAGCGGGGATAAATAGGGCTTAAGGGTATATCCGGTATTATTATCAGGTTTTACAGAAGTATTGTCTGTCATGTTATGTAAACCGCATATAATTGAAGATCTATCTAAATAATTCTATGCCTGCGACCCATGTGTGTCAACGAAACGATCATCCTCAATGCTCAAAATGTTCCTATGATTAAACGATCTGCTTTGCTGATCCTGCGGATATGAGGCAGAATACTTTTCTTCCCGAAAGAAACAACGCCGTATATATGACAGGGAATCCGTAGATCATATACCTTGACAGGCACATGATCACTATCGCCGTGGAATATGAGTTTCCGAATACCGCAAGGAGTGCAATAACCATAAACCACGCCGTCTTATCACGGATATCCTTACGGAGCAGATATATCACGCTCCATATTGCGAACACAAGCACCAATGCCACATAGGCATACATCACCGGATGACATACAGCCAGGTTTCTGACAAGGCCTCTGGTCCCGAGCAGAAACGCATCAGCCGCCCATTTTCCCAAAACCTCCGGCAACAGCGCCCTGACCATATCTCCTGCATATCCGTCTGCGATCCTGTTGTATTCAATATAATCATGAATCCCGGTCTCTGCCTCTACTATGTCTCTTAATCCGTATTCTATGCAGTCATACTTGATGCGGTCATGGACTTCTTCCAGATACTCTACTCTGTCTGACAGGCTGCTTCCTGCGCTGTTATACAGATACCCCTGTGAATCAGCCTTATCATATATTTCCTTAAATACTGCCTTCAGATGATCATCCTCATTATCATCCATGTCATCCCGGTCACTGACATACAGGATATTTGCCAGCAGATTGATGTGTGAATATACACTGTCCACGTATCGACCGTTAAACACATAATTATACGCTCTGGTAGATACATCCCTGAGAGTAAATCCGGATATCAATACGATCACGCAGACTATGAGCCACATCATCCTGTCAGCACCCGGAGAGATGATCACTCTGCCATTATTGTGCGAAGCTTTTGTTCCAGATGATCCTTTCTGCATGATCTTCTCATCCGTAAGGATATCATCCGGCTCATCCGATCTTCGCATGCATACCATGATCACCGCCATGATAAACCACAGTATGAAAGTAAATATCATCTGGCTTCTGGTAAGCGTAAGAACAAGTGATATAACAAAAGCGATAAGCATGTTCTTAAATTTACATTTAACAAATGCATTATGCAGATTAATAATGAACAGAACAAATACCGGAATTGCAACAGATTCGCTCATTATAGCAACCGACATCTGTATATGAAGTTTGGAAAAAAGCGGCGTGATGATATAGGGAGTGATGACTATGAGCAGACAGATAACGGTCCCGGGAATCTTAATCTCGAAGGTCTTTCTTATATAGGTCACAAATCTGAATGAAGCATATATGCACAGGACAGACTGAAGTATGGACGCGACGCTCATGAAATGCCCGGGAGTGATGCATCTGATGACATACAGGAACAGCGGATATACCGGTTCCCTGTGCACATGCATGGCGATGTACTGGTCTGAATCGTTATATACGGGAGTACCATATATAATATATATCCCAAAGAAAAACATGCCCAGCAGGGCCAGGATTACTATATTTATATAATCTATTTTTAATTTTTTATCAGTTTTTACACTTGGATCATTCATATGATTTCTGTTCAAACAACTTAATCAACCGGCTTTCTGCCTGTATCAGATCAATAACAAGGTCTTAATCAGTCCGGTCTTCAGACTTTGTTAAGTATAACCTGGTTTTCCGGTCTGTCATCTCATCAATCCTGGATATATAATTATCTACATCCTTCGGATTCTCGCATCTGGTGATCAGTACGCTTCCATCCTCTCCTGCTTCATAATCCACCCGCTTTGAGATCGCTCCCGCTCCGATCGCAACTATAGACTGGACTTCCTCCATGATAAGGACATTATAGATGCCTTCTTTTCCGGGCTTGGCAAACCCCGTATTCTCAAAGTTCCCTGACATATTCTTCTGCCTGTAGAGATAATAGGGTTTCATAGACATATCATATGCCGTGTGGGATGCCAGTGCCATGGTCTCTTCCGTATTATTGAGCGCATCTATTCCTATCTCATCAAGATGCTGCTTTAGAGCTGAGGCACGCTTGATCGCCAGCGAATGAACCGTAAGTGAATCAGGCGCCATGCTTCGTATCTGCTCTAACGTATCAGAGACTTCCGGAATCCCTTCCCCCGGCAGACCCAGAATGATATCCATATTGATGTTATCAAATCCTGCTTTTCTCGCCATGGCAAATGCTTCTTTTACCTGTTCGGGAGTTGTCCGCCTGCCGATGATATCAAGAGTCTTTTGCTGCATTGTCTGCGGATTAATGGATATACGGGTCACGCCGTACTTCTTCATGATATCAAGCTTATCCTGAGTGATGGAATCCGGACGACCGGCTTCACATGTAAACTCAAGGCATTTAGAGACATCTATCCTGTCTGTCAGGTATTTTAAAAGCTTCTCAAGATGTTCCTCATCAAGACTGGTAGGAGTGCCGCCGCCTATATAGATCGTATCCGGAATACCATGGATCGTACCATTTCTGTGGTCACTCTTTCCCAAAACGGATCCGTTTTCATCCGGTGACAGATCCTCTCCTGCCAAAGTATCCGTGAGATGATCGATCTCCCGATACAGACATTCAAGATACTCATCTATCCTGTTTTTCCACGCTGCATAAGCATAACTCGTAAATGAGCAGTACAGGCATGTTGTCGGACAAAAGGGTATTCCTATATACAGACTGTATCCGTCATGAGTTTTCAGTCTGTCTAACAACGCTTTTTCTCTGTGGGCAATGTCAACGGCCAGTGAGGCTTTTTCATGGCTCACACGGTGATACCCCGTCATAAAGTCCATAATCTGCTCATCCGTCTGTCCCCGGGCAAGACGCGTCATGGCTATCTTAACGGGACGTACCCCTGTAAGGTTACCCCAAGGCAGTGTCCGTCCCGTGATCTTGCACATCAGATCATATAAAGCTGTCTTTAAGCTGTTTTTTGCGCCGATGCCCTCATCCGTATCATAGGTATATGTATCATCCCCAATCCTGATAGATCCGGGAACATTGATCTCCATATATACGGGCAGGGTGAGCAAGTTTTCATCATGAACGGGAATCCCCGGCTCTATCACCCGGATCTCTTTATCCGGATAAAAAGCCTTAATAATTGCATTTATATCGTATTGGAGCCCGGATTCGTTGACCCGGACTATCAGAATGTTATCATAACAATTGCTATTTTCCATAATAATTAAACACAAGCATGGTTATATCATCAAACTGCGGCGCCTCGCCGACAAATTCATCCATGGCCTTCTTCATATTGACAAGAGTATCATCAACCGAACTATCCTTATTGGCGTTAAGCACCTTAAGCATCCTGTCGGTTCCGAACAATTCATTATCAGAATTGGTCGCTTCCGGTACGCCGTCTGTATATACGAACAATCTGTCTCCCTTATGAAGTTCAAACTCATGCTCCCTGAACGGTATGCCTTCCATGGTCGCAACAGCCGGCGAGTGTTTATATTTTATCAGTTCATATTCACCGCCTGCCCGCATAAGAACCGGATGCTCGTGTCCTGCGTTTGCGGCAACGCCTTTTCCCGTGGATATCTCAAGTATCGCTACCCAGACTGTTACAAATAATTCTGCCTCATTTCCCACGCATAGCTGTTCATTGGCATATTCAAGCATTTCAGCGGGCGAACCGCCAAGCTGTCCCCTGTTTTTGATAAGAGTCTTGGTAATGACCATAAACAGCGCAGCCGGAACGCCCTTTCCCGATACATCCGCCATGACCATGCACAGATGATCGTCGTCTATAAGGAAGAAATCATAGAAATCTCCCCCTACCTCTTTTGCAGGATCCATGGTTGCATACAGATCGAACTCTTTCTTCTCCGGGAACGGAGGGAAAATGCTCGGAAGCATATCAGATTGGATCTGTGCCGCAACGTTAAGTTCCGCTCCGATCTTTTCTTTTTCTGCCGTAACCTGCGTAAGATTGGCTATATATTCCTTAAGTGATACAGCCATGTGGTTAAAGCTGACAGCCAGATCTCCTATCTCATCATTTGTAACAACCTTGATCTCATGATCTAAGTCGCCGCTGCTTATCACCTTGGCGTCCTGTCTTAGCATATACAAAGGTTCAGTCAGGCCACGGGCAAAGTCCTTAACAACCCAGTAGATCACGAAGCTTAAAGTCACAAAGACGAACAGATACATCATTATGGAGCCGATCATCTTATTACTGATATTATCTACCGGCGTCTGAATGTAGGTTTGAGGCACATGCAATACCAGTTTCCACCCCACGCCCTTAATAGGCGCATATGCATAGTAACTGTCCACTTCATTATAAGATACGTCTGTTACGCCATTCAGAATATTAATACAGATCTCATCATTTATACTCTTGTCTGTAATGATATTCATCTGCCTGTCTCTGAATTGTGTGGACACTGCCGCTCCGCTGCTGTCAACCAGGAATGCATAGTCCTCGTCGCCCGGAAGCATGTCAAAATCCACCAAAACGTCATAAAGATCATCTATAAGCATATCCATACATACCACGCCCGCAAAATCACCGTCAGCTTTGAAAAACGGTGCCGCGCACGTGATCATATATCCTCTGCCATATGTATCTTCATACACGTCCGTAAAGCACACTTTTCCGGTTTTTCTGGCCAATCCGTACCATGGTCTGTCATAATAATCAAAATATACTTCACTGCCATCAGGATGCGCCGTGATCTTGGAATCAGGATCGTATGATATCTGAAGTCCCGATTCAGTGCTTATATAGATCGCAAGTATCTCTTCACCCCCGGCTTTAGCGATGGGTGCAAATATATACTCTGTGTTTCCAAGCAGTCCGCACTCATCCGCCACATCCGTATAACTCACGGATTCATCGGAAAGAAATCTTTTCATGCTGAATCTGTCGACGTCTGAAGGATCAGGCGGATCAACCTCCTTAGGGACATAGTTATCGGGATTCTTATACAATTCATTTATATAATCCGCAAAGGAAGCCACATACCCAGAATATCTTTCAAATTCGTTATTCGCCACTCCTGCCTTAAGACTGACGATATTTAACAGATTACTTGTAAGTCTGTCCCGCAGGATACTCTCCATCTCATTTTTGGTACGTAGCATGCTGACAATGCCGATAAGGCTGTTAATAGCTAACGACACTGTTATCATTACCATTACCATGGATTGGATCCTTTTTCTTATGGATGATCGCTTACCGGAACTGATAAATGAATCGTATATGATTGAATGCTTAACAGGACGTTCGGTTTCTTCAGATTCCTTTGCTCTTAATGCCATTTTACTACCTGCACAATAGATTAGTTTAACTCTATGCACGATTATCACGGATGATAATGTGCATGTTCAGAAATGCACGGATGCATTTCTATGCACGATTATCACGGATGATAATGTGCATGTTCAGAAATGCACGGATGCATTTCTATGCACGATTATACCATACAAAAGCGGCAGACCGTTATCGATCTGCCGCTAAATAATACAATATTAGTCTGTAATATCCCGGGTGAGGTATTTCAATGATAAGTTCCCACAAGCTTCACATCCGCACACAGCACAGACAGTTCCTTAAGCATATCCTGTCCGTTTACAGTGTTGATACTGCCTTCAGACTCCATATAGAAGTAATAATTCCATGGCAGGCTCTTAAGAGGGCGGCTCCTTAAGCACCGCATATTATATCCGTGTGCACCGATGATATTAAGGGTCGATGCTAAGGCTCCCGCTTCATTTCTGACTGTAAATACCAGAATAAAGTTATCGGTAGGGTGCTTTTTGCCCGGCGTGCCCATGTTAAGACTCCGTGAAAAAACCGCGAATCTGGTGGTGTTGATCCCGGGATTTTGTATATCGCTGTCAAGTATCTCCAGACCAAAGATACGGGCTGTCTCTTCTGATGCAATAACGCCTGTTGTTATATCGTTTGTCTCTATAAGATGCTTAGCAGCTGCTGACGTATTGGCGGCGGCTTTGGTCTCATATCCGTTCTTTCTGACATATCCGCTGCACTGGGAAAGCGCCTGGGGATGGGATATGACAGACTTGATCATTTCCCTGGATGTGCCTTTTAAGCCAAGCAGCTGATGTCTGATGGGCAGTTCATATATCTGATTGATATACAGACTTCCCTGATATATCAGATCCATTACCTCTCCCACTTCGCCGGCCAGAGAGTTCTCTATGGGAAGGACAGCTATATCGCATACACCGTTTTCAACGTCCCTATAGGCTTCGACAAAATCCGTCTTCGATAACAGATGTGCCTCAGGGAACATGTTTCTGGCGGCAATGTATGCATAAGCGCCCTCAACTCCGCCATAAGCCACCTTAAGGCCGCTCATGAGCATTTCCTGAAAGGAATCCGATATCTCCATTACAGATCTTAAGTATCTGACATAATAAGGCTTGATCTCATCATCAGGTATAAGGTCG
>JAEEGL012390589.1_pt1 | contig 21102 bp, 18 predicted proteins | sample 9134231 | NCBI WGS metagenome assembly JAEEGL01 (sample SAMN16246548, study PRJNA631951) | gut metagenome | biome: gut microbiome; feature: rumen; material: fiber-attached | host: Bos | place: Iran: Karaj | collected 2018-10 | reverse complement strand
ATTATAGCCATTTTTGGCCCGAAAAGCCTTCGCATGGGCATAATCGGCTATAAAACTGAGGTAAAGCTTATTCCCCTTTTGATCTGATAGCTGCCTGTGCGGCTGCGAGTCTCGCGATCGGGACTCTGAAGGGCGAGCAGGAGACGTAGGTCAGACCGATGTTGTGGCAGAACTCGACGGACGTCGGGTCGCCGCCGTGCTCTCCGCAGATGCCGAAGTGCATGTCGGGTCTGACGGCCTTTCCTTCCTTGACGGCCATCTTCATCAGCTTGCCGACGCCGATCTGGTCGAGTTTGGCGAACGGGTCGTTCTCGAAGATCTTGGTGTCGTAGTAGCTGGGCAGGAACTTGCCGGCGTCGTCGCGGCTGAAGCCGTAGGTCATCTGGGTCAGGTCGTTGGTGCCGAAGCAGAAGAACTCGGCGTCCTTCGCGATCTCATCGGCGGTCAGGCAGGCGCGCGGGATCTCCATCATCGTGCCGACCTCGTACTTGAGGTCCGACTTCGCTTTCTTGATCTCGGCGTCGGCGGTCTCGCGGACCACCTTCTCGACGAACTTGTACTCCTTGGCTTCGCCTACGAGCGGGATCATGATCTCGGGAACGACCTTCCAGTCCTTGTGCTTCTTCTGCACCTTGATGGCGGCGCGGATGACGGCCTTGGTCTGCATGACGGCGATCTCGGGATAGGTGACGGTAAGACGGCAGCCTCTGTGACCCATCATCGGGTTGGCCTCGTGCAGGCCCTGGATGATGCCGTTGATGGCCTTGACGGTCTTGCCCTGCGCCTTGGCGAGGGCCTTGATCTCGTCCTTCGTGTTGGGAACGAACTCGTGGAGAGGCGGATCGAGGAATCTGATGGTGACAGGGTTGCCTTCCATGGCCTCGAAGAGCTTCTCAAAGTCGCCCTGCTGATAAGGCATGATCTTGGCGAGAGCGGCTTCGCGCTCCTCCTTGGTATCCGAGCAGATCATCTCGCGGAAAGCGGCGATCCTGTCGGGCTCGAAGAACATATGCTCGGTGCGGCAGAGTCCGATGCCCTCGGCGCCCAGCTCGCGGGCCTTCTTGGCGTCGCGCGGGGTGTCGGCGTTGGTGCGGACCTGGAGCTTGCGGTATTTGTCGGCCCAGCCCATGATGCGGCCGAACTCGCCGGCGATTTTGGCGTCGACAGTCTTGATCTGGCCGTCGTAGATGTTGCCGGTGGTGCCGTCGATCGAGATCCAGTCGCCTTCACGGAAGGTCTTGCCGGCGAGCGTGAAGGTCTTGTTCGCCTCGTCCATGACGATGGCGGAGCAGCCCGATACGCAGCAGGAGCCCATGCCTCTGGCGACGACGGCGGCGTGAGATGTCATACCGCCGCGGACGGTGAGGATGCCCTGGGCGGCCTTCATGCCGGTGATGTCCTCGGGAGAGGTCTCAAGTCTGACAAGGATGACCTTCTTGCCGGCCTTCTTCCAGGCCTCGGCGTCGTCGGCGGTGAAGACGATCTGTCCGCAGGCGGCTCCGGGAGAAGCTCCGAGGCCCTTGCCGAGCGGCTTCGCGGCCTTGAGGGCCTTGGCGTCGAACTGCGGGTGGAGAAGGGTGTCAAGGTTGCGAGGGTCGATCATGAGGACGGCTTCCTGCTCGGTCTTCATGCCTTCGTCGACGAGGTCGCAGGCGATCTTGAGGGCGGCCTGGGCCGTTCTCTTGCCGTTGCGGCACTGGAGCATGTAGAGCTTGCCGTTCTCGACGGTGAACTCCATGTCCTGCATGTCGTGATAGTGGTTCTCGAGGATATCGCAGACCTTGATGAATTCGGAGTAGGCTTCGGGGAACTTCTCGGCCATCTGGGCGATCGGCATAGGCGTGCGGACGCCGGCGACGACGTCTTCGCCCTGTGCGTTGAAGAGGAACTCGCCCATCAGCTTCTTCTCGCCGGTGGCGGGGTCGCGGGTGAAGGCGACGCCGGTGCCCGAGTTGTCGTTAAGGTTGCCGAACACCATCGGCATCACGTTGACGGCGGTGCCCCAGCTGTAGGGGATGTCGTTGTCGCGGCGGTATACGTTCGCTCTGGGGTTGTCCCAGCTGCGGAAGACGGCGCGGATGGCTTCGTAGAGCTGTACCTTCGGGTCGGAGGGGAAGTCAGCTCCGAGCTGCTTCCTGTACTCGGCCTTGAACTGCTCGGCGAGCTTCTTGAGGTCGGCGGCGGTGAGGTCGACGTCGAACTTGACGCCCTTTTCCTCTTTCATCCTGTCGATGAGGGCCTCGAAGTACTTCTTGCCGACTTCCATGACGACGTCGGAGAACATCTGGATGAATCTTCTGTAGGAGTCGTATACGAATCTCTCGAACTTGGGATCGGGGTTGCCGGCGATCATGGCGGCGACGACGTCGTCGTTGAGGCCGAGGTTGAGGATGGTGTCCATCATGCCGGGCATCGAGGCGCGGGCGCCCGATCTGACCGAGACGAGCAGCGGGTTCTTCTTATCGCCGAACTTCTTGCCGTTGATCTTTTCCATCTTGGCGACGCTCTTCCAGATCTCTGCCATGATGGTGTCGTTGATCTGGCGGCCGTCCTCGTAGTACTGGGTGCAGGCTTCGGTCGAGATGGTGAAGCCCTGGGGAACGGGAAGACCGATGTTGGTCATTTCGGCGAGGTTGGCGCCCTTGCCGCCGAGGAGCTCACGCATGTTCGCGTTGCCCTCGGTAAACATGTAGCAATACTTTTTTGCCATTTGTTTTGGAATCCTCCGTTTATGATTTTTTTATAATAATCTGTTGCGGTCCGCCGCCCCGGCGGGCGGCCAAAAATCAAACCATAATATTATATCACATTTTTCTGTCTTTTTCCACAGTTTTTGAATCTTTGAAGAAAAATCGCGAAAAAAATCCCTTCGCCACGGGAAAAAAAGAGCGCGGTGAGGATGTTTTAAATATTTCGGTTGACAACAGAGCGGCTTAATACTATAATATTATTATCCCAAAATCTATTTACTGTGAATATGTCACAGCCTGCCTGTCATTTTTCCGGCGGCATTCCGCCCGGGACAGTCATGAGGAGGACAGTCTATGAAAAAGATTCCGATCAGGCTATTAAGCCTCATTGTCGCTTTGATGCTTGCGCTTTCCGCGGCAGCCGCGCTTTCATCCTGCGCGAACAGCGGTCAGGGAGACGACACCACCGCTCCCCAGGCGATCACGAACTCCGACGTTACCACCGCGGCCGAGGAGACCGATCTCGTCAGCAAGACTCTCCCGGCCGGCCTCGACTACGGCGGAGAGACGATAGTTATCATGAGCCGCAACGCCGACGGAGTCAACGACGAGTTCCTCTCGGAGGAGATCGTCGGCGACCTCATCAAGGACTCGGTCTACAAACGCAACAAGGTGGTCGAAAAGCAGCTCAACATAGTCGTCGACGCCAGACTCACCGCCTCCAACGGCGCGTCGCTGATAACCGACGAGCTCGTCGCCTCGCTGAAGAGCGGAGACCATCTCTACGACATCATCTCCAACAGCACCTACTCGACGGTCAACAAGACCTCCGAGGGCATACTCCGCAACCTCAGGGAATGCGATTATATCGACCTCTCGGCGCCCTACTGGTCGAAGGGCTACAGTGACGCGATCTCGGTGGGCCAGGGACAGTATCTCGCCACCGGAGCGATATCGCTGTCGATGTACAGGTACATGTTCGTCACCTTCTTCAACAGCAATATGTTCGAGGAGAAGAACCAGCCCTTGCTCTACGGGGTGGTCGACAGCGGCGACTGGACGCTCGACTATCAGATCGGACTGCTTGACGTCTTCTACGACGATCTGAACGGAAACGGCTCGGCCGACGAGAACGACTGCTACGGCTTCGCTACCAACCACAAGTCATACATCGATCCCTACTGGTCGAGCTGCGACCTGCCCATACTCGTGAAGAACTCCGACAACTGGTTCGAGATGCAGTTCGACACCGACCGCGTCTCGCAGGCGGTCGACAAGATCCTCGAGCTCTACTGGGGCAAGACCTATATCGGAGAGGACGAGGGCAGCGACCCGGGCTATCAGGCGAGGATGACGAGGATATTCTCCGAATCCCGCGCGGCGACCTGCACGATGCGTCTGCTCACCGTCGAGACCGAAGACATAAAGAACATGAACGACGTCTACGGGATCATCCCGATGCCCAAGCTCAACGCCGATCAGGCCGAATACCACACCTTCATGCACGACCAGCTCTCGGCAGTCGGGATCCCCTTCTCGGTGACCGACGAGGCAAGGTTCCTCATGATCGGCGCGGTGCTCGAGGCAATGGCGGTCGAGAGCCAGAAGACGCTCGTCCCGGCCTACTACGAGGTCGCCCTCAAGGGCAGATATCTCCGCAGCAGCCAGGCGGTGCAGATGCTCGACCTCATCTACGACTCGGTCAAGATGGACGGCGGCGTTCTCTACACCAGCGCGCTGGGAAGCATCCACGCCACGCTCAGGACGATAATCGACAGCAAGACCAACACTGTCGCATCCAGCTTCAAGTCGTCGGTAAAGGTCGCCGAGAAGAACCTCGGGAGACTCCAGGATACCTTCAGGGATATGCAGAAGGGCTGATGACCCTCGCGTACCGGTATTTATGATATCAACACACCCGCTTTCGCGGATATACGGAGCTTAACATGAAAAAAGTGATGAAACAGGTCTATATCAAGGACTATGAGGACAAGTGCACCGAAAACGGATTCATGTTCGTCTTCAAGTGCGCGCTCTGCGACAACAAGTACACCAGCAAGCTTCGCAAGAGCTCAAGCTACCGGGCGAAGAGGGGAAGCAAGCTCCTCGGCTCGACGGCATCCCTCGTCAACACCCTTTTCGGTGAGAAGGGGCATAAGGTCGCGGGAGTTATGAACGACGGGGCGAACCTCTGGTCGGAGAACAGCGACAACGCCGCCTACGAGGAGGAAAAGGCCGAGGCGCTTGACATCGCTCAGGAGGAAGCCGCCGAATACCTGCACAAATGCCCGGAATGCGAGAGATGGGTCTGCGCCGACTGCCGCGACGAAGAGACCGGACTCTGCTCCGAGTGCTTCGAGAAGGCTGAGGAAGAGAAGAAGAAAAAGGAAGAAAAAAAGAAGAGCGGCAAGGCGGACGGCGAAGCGGCCGACGACGGCATGCGCGTCTGCCCCGAATGCGGCGAGAAGAATCCCGCGAAGATGAAGTTCTGCGGCTTCTGCGGCGCGAAGATGCTGACGAAGAAGATCTGCCCGAACTGCGGCGCCGAGAACGATCTCAAGATGAAGTTCTGCGGAGAATGCGGAACGAAGCTCGGCTGAGGACCGGCAGGTGTTTTCGGGAATAGATAATTCGCTCGGCGGCCTTTACAGGCTGTCCGGCGCGAAGTCAAGGTCGCTCTCGGCGGAGAACCCGCGGGGCGAAAAGGGAAGAGGAGACCTGAGGGAGGAGGGAACCGGCGCCCTGTGTGCGCGCGACCTCGGACGGGGCTGGAAGATCAGTCCGTCTCTCAGCCTGGCTCCCGGATCGGTCACGACTGTCGCCGATATTTCCGGCTCCGGCGCGATCCAGCATATCTGGATGACCTTCGGACGGGTTAACGGACGCGACGTCTGGAGGGACATGATCCTGAGATTCTACTGGGACGGCGCCGAAGATCCCTCGGTCGAGGTCCCGGCCGGCGATTTCTTCGCCAACGGCTGGAACGTCTACTGCCATGTGAATTCCCTCGCCGTCTGCGCAAATCCGGCAAGGGGCTTCAACTGCTACTGGACGATGCCCTTCCTGACCGGCGCCCGCATCACCGTCGAGAACCGGAACCCGAATCCCGTCACCCTCTACTACCAGATCGATTACGTCGAGGCCGACCCCGGCCCTGACATCGCGTATTTCTGCGCCTCCTTCAGAAGGTCGAATCCGACCGAAGGCGGGATACACACTGTGATCGACGGCATCGAGGGGCGCGGCCAGTATGTCGGGACATATCTCGCCTGGCAGGTCAACAACAACGGCTGGTGGGGCGAGGGAGAGTTCAAATTCTACATCGACGGCGACAGAGAGTCGCCGACGGTATGCGGCACCGGGACCGAGGACTACTTCTGCGGCGCATACAATTTCGACGTCCCCGGCGAGGGATACACCGAGTTCTCGACGCCCTATTCCGGCCTCTGCCAGGTCATAAAGCCCGACGGGCTCTACAGGTCGAACCCCAGGTTCGGCATGTACCGCTGGCATATCACCGACCCGGTGAGGTTTGAGACCGGCCTCTGCGTGACGGTGCAGGACCTCGGCTGGCGGAGCGAGCGCCGCTATCTCGTGCAGAAAAGCGACATATCCTCCACCGCCTTCTGGTACCAGACTCTTCCGGTCGCGAAGCTTCGCGGGCTCGGATCGAGGGACGACCTCGAGATAATCTGAATCATTACAGACCGAAGGAGGTCCGAAATACCGGCTGATATGGGTTTTTCGGGCCTCTTTTTTAAAGAAAGGCTGGATCTGAAAGATGGAAAAACGCGTTATCGGAAACTATCCCGCCATCGGCATCAGGCCGATAATCGACGCCCGCCGCGGCGCCCTCAGAGTCCGCGAGTCGCTTGAGGACAAGACGATGGGCATGGCGCTCGCCGCCAAAAAACTCTTCGAGGAGAATCTGAGATACTCCGACGGAACGCCGGTGAAGGTCGTCGTCGCCGACAGCTCGATCGGACGGGTGTCCGAGGCTGCCGCCTGCGCGGCAAAGTTCAGGCGCGAATGCGTGAGGATAACGCTGTCGGTCACCCCCTGCTGGTGCTACGGCACCGAGACGATGGACGCCGAACCCGATACGATAAAGGGCGTCTGGGGCTTCAACGGGACAGAGCGTCCGGGAGCCGTCTATCTCGCGGCGGTCCTCGCCGCCCACGCTCAGAAGGGGCTGCCGGCCTTCGGTATCTACGGACATGAGGTCCAGGACGTCACCGACGGCAGCATACCCGGAGACGTCAGGGAGAAGCTGCTCAGGTTCGGCCGCGCGGCGGTCGCCGCGGCCCAGGCCGAGGGGACCTCCTATCTGCAGATCGGCTCGGCCTGCATGGGCATCGCCGGATCGCAGATCACCTGCTCCTTCTTTGAGGACTATCTCGGGATGCGGGTGGAATCGGTCGACGAAGTCGAGATCCTGCGCCGCATCGACAAGGGGATATACGACAGGGAGCTGTATGAAAAGGCCCTCGAATGGACGAAGAAGAACTGCCCTCTGGGCTTTGACAAGAACCCGGAGTTTATAAGATCATCCCCCGGACAGAAGGAGAAGGACCTGGAGTTCTCGGTCAAATGCGCCGTCATCATCCAGGATCTCATGTCGGGCAACCCCCGGCTCCCGGCCGGTTGCGAGGAGGAGGCGGGCGGACACAACGCCATCGCCGCCGGCTTCCAGGGCCAGCGGCAGTGGACCGACTGGCTGCCCAACGCCGACTTCGCAGAGGCGGTATGCAATTCCTCCTTCGACTGGAACGGTGCCCGCGAGCCCTTCGTGCTGGCGACAGAGAACGACACCCTCAACTGCGCGTCGATGCTCCTCATGAAGCTTCTGACGAACCGGGCGCAGCTCTTCGCCGACGTCAGGACCTGCTGGTCGGCGGCATCGGTCGAACGCGTGACCGGATACCGCCTTGAAGGCAAAGCGGCAGAGGCGGGGGGAATAATCCACCTGATCAACTCTGGCGCCGCGGCTCTCGACTGGACGCTGAAGTCGAAGGAGAACGGAAAGCCGGCGGTGAAGCCCTGGTACGACGTGACGGATGAGGACATCGCCGGGATGCTTTCGGCGACCGACTGGTGTCCGGCCGACAACGGGTATTTCAGGGGAGGAGGCTTCTCATCCCACTTCGTGACCGAAGAGGAGGTACCCTGCACGATGATGCGGATAAACATCGTCCGGGGACTCGGGCCGGTCGCGCAGATCGCCGAGGGCTGGACGGTGAAGCTTCCCGCCGGGGTGACGAAGACGCTCTGGGACAGGACCGATCCGACATGGCCCTGCACCTGGTTCGCTCCGAGGTGCGACGGCGTGAAGGGAAGTCCCTTCGCGACGGCATACGACGTCATGAACCGCTGGGGCGCGAACCACGGGGCGATATGCTACGGACACATCGGCGCCGATCTGATCACGCTCTGCTCGATCCTGAGGATACCTGTGTGCATGCACAACGTCCCGGCGGAGGATATCTTCAGACCGGCGGTCTGGAACGCCTTCGGCAGCGATCACGAGGGGCAGGACTACCGCGCCTGCGCGGCCTACGGCCCGAGATTCGCGAAATAGTCGCGGATGATGCAGGTCCGGAGCGGCATTTTTGCCGCTCCGGACTGTTTTTCTTCGATTTGGGGATTGACAACCGGGGCATTTTGCGCTATAATTACAAAAAAAGAGCGCAGGTATAGTCTAATGGCAAAACTCCAGCTTCCCAAGCTGGTTATGCGGGTTCGATTCCCGTTACCTGCTCCAAACATTAAGAGCGGGGGGCATGCCCCCCGCTCTTAATGTTTGGCCCAAATGGCTTGTGGAATCGAACCCCTGGATTTCGCCTCGGCGAAATCCGAGGGCCGGCGCAGACCCGCGCACTTAATATACCGTATCTGCTTTAGCGCCGGCCTCTTCGATCTCCCGTTACCTGCTCCATGAAGTCAATCTGCCGAATCGAACCCCGCCGGCTTCTTCCATCCTGTTACCTGCTCTTTTCGTCTTCGCCTTCGGCCGCCGGGAAGATCCTTTTAACCCAGTCGGGCGCATCGGGGGCGATAAAAACATCGCTGCCGATTATCGTAAGGGCAGAGAAGGGGCGGTCGCCGCTGTTGTCAAACACGTAGAGCTCGTCGGAACATCCGGCAAGCAGTGGCAGATTCTTAAGAGATCTTACATACCTCTCCCGGATCTTTTCCTCCGGTACGCCGTGTCCTCCCTCGGAAACCCTTTTGAGTACACGGGCGCAGTTGATATCAGGAGAAGACGTTCCGACAAAAACTGATACTATGCGGTAACCCGCCGCGGCGGCTTTTTTCAGAAAATCCAGCTTGTCCGAGCGCGACAGGACCGTCTCAATGATCATTGATTTTTGCGAAGACAGCAGTTTTTCGCGTTTGTACGCGGCGAATTCCATGGCTTTTCTGTATCTTTCATACAGATCGTCGATATGCCGGAACAGGGATGAAGCGTAAATATCCGGACATATGTATTCAACGTCCTCAAGTCCGTAAAAAGAAATGTAATCTTTTATCAGAGTCGATTTTCCGCTCCCGTTGGGACCCGCGAACAGATAAACGGTCATGCTTTCGGGTCTTTGATGAAATCGAGATCATCCGCGTCGATACGGACATTTTTCATCAGCGCGTCCTGTGTTTCGGGATACGGGGTTATCCTGACCCGGTCGGCGAACACCGATGCCCGGGCGTTCTTTACCGCGGAAGATTCGGTCCTGCTTATGACGTACTGAGCCACGATATAATCAATCATGTTGCTGATGTTTCTGTAATCCGCTGCCGCAAGGCGATGAAGAGAATCGATCGTCGACGGTTCAAGCGTTACGCTGATTGTTTTCTTAGCCATCGATGCACCTCTAAAATATTGTAAAATATTATAAAACAATATAGTATATTGTGATACAATGTAATTATATCGCTTTTTTCCTCTTTTGTCAACGTTTTTTTGAGGTCCCGGAAGATTTTTTGCAAAAAAGTCAGGATCCTTCCCGGTTTCGGAGCGACGCGCAGAGCCTACGACGCGCCGTCCGCAGGAAAATCTTGACTTTTTTGAAAAAAGAGATATAATAATATGAGTTTATTTATATTGCAGAAGGAGAATAAAACAATGCAGACAGTTAAAACAGTCAAGGTCCACTTCGTGACCATCGCCGATCTTTACGATTTCGTGGCGGCTTCCACCAGATATCCCTTCGACGTCGTCCTCAAATCGGGACACTACAATGTCGACGGAAAGTCGCTCATGGGCATGTACTGCCTCGACCTGCTCCACGACATCGAGTGCTCGGTGCACACCGACGGCGGAGAAGAGTTCTTCAAAGAGATCGACAGATTCATAGTAAAATAACCGCGGCCGGATGAGGGGGATACCCCCCGACCGGCGGATCGGAGCGGCTCGTAAATGGAAAAGCGGCGCAGACAGGCGCTTTTCGCCTGCTTCACAACATGCATATCGATGGCGGTGACGGGTTACCTCACACCGCTGCTTTTCCTTACCTTCAGAGAGAAATTCTCGCTTTCCTACAGCCTGCTCGGGCTGCTCGTCGTCATCAACTTCGGCAGCCAGCTGACCGTCGATCTGATCTATTCGGCCTTTTCGAAGCACCTTGACCCGGTGAAGTCGGTGAGGATGACGCCCGTCGTGATGACGGCGGGACTTCTGATCTTTGCCGTCATGCCGAACCTCGATCCCGCACGGGCCTATCTCTGGCTCGCTCTGGGCACGCTGATATTCTCGGCGGGCTGCGGGCTGGCCGAGGTCCTGCTCAGCCCAACGGTGGCCTCGATCCCGTCAAAGAATCCCGGCAGACTGATGGCGGCGCTCCATTCGAGCTTTGCCTGGGGCGTCGTCTTCACCGTGATCTTCGCGACGGTCTTTATCAGGATCTTTTCCGCCGATCTCTGGTATCTCGCCGTGATCTGCCTTACCGCGATTCCGGTCGCCGCGTCGGTCATGTTCGCCGGCGCCGACATCCCCCGGCCCGAGAGGGGCGGAGGAGGATCCGGCGGAGCCGGGCTCCTTAAAAACCGGTCGATGCTCCTCGCCGTCGTGATGATCTTCTGCGGCGGAGCGACCGAGGCTATGATGAGCCAGTGGAGCTCGAGCTATCTCGAGGTCGTGATGGGGATCCCGAAGGTCGTCGGCGACATCCTCGGAGTCGCGCTCTTCGGCGCGATGCTCGGCCTCGGCCGGACGCTCTATGCCGCCTTCGGCAAAAACATAATCAAGACGGTGTCTCTCGGCTTTTTCGCCTGCTTTTTCCTCTATGCCGTCGCCGCGCTCTCAAGGCTGCCCGCGCTCGCGGTCGCTGCCTGCGCTCTCACCGGCTTCTGCGTTTCGATGACCTGGCCGGGGAGCCTGATCGCTCTGTCCGAGAGGATACCGGGCGGAGGAGTCGCGATGTACGCGATGATGGCAGCCGGGGGGGATCTCGGATCATCCCTCTGCCCGCAGCTTCTGGGAGTAATCACCGACGCCTTCATGGCGTCGGACAGCGGATCGTCCGCCGCGGAGAAACTGAGCATCTCTGCCGAGCAGCTCGGTATGCGGGCGGGACTTCTCATGCTCTCGGTATTTACTCTGATCGGAGGCGCCGCGGCGCTGATACTGGCAAAGACATCTTCGTCACCCGCTTCGCCGGAAGTTCAAAATGAACAGAAATAATAAAAATCTCAGAATAGTCTGCTTCGCCGTCCTTGCCGCCGCGGCGGCGATCGCGGTCCTGCTCTTTCTGACCGGCGGAGGCGCCGGAGGAGGTCAGGTGATCCCGTCGCCGGATACGACGGTGGCAGTGACTGACGCCGAAAGTCTGCCCGAAACAGAACCGCTGTCGACAGAACCCCCTGACGACACCGGTCCTGTCACCGGTTCTTCCGATACTCAAACTCTGCCTGATACCTCAGTTACTGAAGATCCGGTAAGTCTCACGGAAGACCCCGCCGACACCCGGGCGGCGGAGACCGCCCCGGACAGTTCGGAGGACACGACCGCCGCACAGACAGAGTATCATCCGGTCACCACCGAGCCGGCTCCGCAGAAACCGAAGCCACGCGTCGGCATCACGCAGACGACGACCGCCCCGGGCATGAACGTCTACATCAGAGCTGCGGCTGCCGCAGGCTTTGAAACGGTCACGCTGCCGGTCGTCTCGACCGAAGCCGCCGCGAAAAACGCGCTTGCCGGCGTCGACGCGATAATCCTGACCGGCGGCGAGGACCTCGATCCGAAATGGTACGGCGAGGAACCGCTCTGTGATGAAAAGGGCAACAATCTCAACGTGATAAACGCGAAGCGGGACACTTCGGACATGCTCTACATAAAGTGTGCGCTCGAACTTGACATGCCCATGCTCTGCATCTGCCGGGGCTTGCAGTTGCTCAACGTCGCCTGCGGAGGAACTCTCTGGCAGGACATCCCGACTCAGGTCGGGGGGACGGTCACGCACCGCGATCCGGACAAACGTGTCTTCGTCACCCACCTGATAAGGATCGAGAAGGGCTCGCTCCTCAACACCGTCGTCGGTTATTCGGTCGCGAGGGTGAACTCATGGCACCATCAGGCGGTAAAGGACGTCGGCGATGGACTCGTCGTGACGGCGAGAGCCGACGACGGGATCATCGAGGCGATGGAGATGCCGGGGAAGACCTTCGTCTTCGCGACGCAGTTCCATCCCGAACAGCTCGTGAATACAGGATATACCGCGTACAGGGCGGTCTTTTCCAGGCTCTGTGAAGAGGCCGGACTCTACCGCGAAAGAAACGGCCGGTGACAGACCGGTAAGGAGGAGAAGCATTATGAAAACACCGATCAGCCTTATAGTCGATGACGCCGCCCCGTATATTTCGGTCTATTACACCCACGCCGGGAAAGAGAGGATCTCCGACGGCAGGCCTCTCCTTAAATACTATCCCAACGAGTTTTTCTTCCGTTTCTGCGATATCGCAGAGCGCTACGGGCTCCGCGGAAAATTCAGCGTCGTGCCGATGCCGGGCAATCTCGGCGACATAAATCACGGGATCGAGGGCGTCCCCGAAACCGTTCTCAAAGAATGGCTGGACGGAGTGAAGACCCGCCTCGTTCCCGGCTTTTCGGTCTGCCCCGAGATGCTGACCCACAATCACGCCGTCGATCTGAAGACCGGCGCCGCGCTCGGTCCGAACGAGCAGGAGTGGGCGTCGACGAAGGACCGCACCGAGCTCACCCCGTATATCGCAAAGGCGCTCTCGATCCTCTGCGAAGCCGGCTTTTCCCCCGCAGGCGTCACATCCCCCTGGATGTTCGGCATCGAGGTCGAGGACGAATACGCCGCCGCGATCTCCGACGCCCTCTTTGAGGTGACCGGACGGGACACCGGCTGGTTCTTCATGCGCTCGAGGAAGGGACCCGGAGCGAAGCCCTGGGTCGAGATCGGGACGGATGCCCGGACGCTCGTCGCGGTGCCGGCGACTCTCTCCGACAGATTCTGGCCGTCGATCGATTCCTCCCGCGAGGGAGAGGAGTACTCGACCGAGATCGCCGACAGGCTGATCTCAAGGGACGGAATGAGCGGGGAGATAATCGACGTGCTCGACAGCGGCGGATGGCCGGTGCTGCTCTCACACTGGCAGAGCCTGATGTCGAACGGCAGGCTCACCGGACTTCGCGCGCTCGAGAAGATCGCGGGAAGGATAGAGGAGCATCTTTCAGACAGGGTAGAATGGAAGAGCTGCGAGGAGATAATGAATATCGTGGCAGCCGACAGAGCCGCCTTCCCTAAGCCGGATTTCGGCGACTGACCGCCGGTTCATCAATACACAGGAAGTAAAACCCGGAAAGGATATAGTCAATGATGTATCTGTCGACGACGCACTCAATAATGCAGAGTATCTGGGGCGAAAAGAGAAGATTCACCGTCGCCGAGGCGATAGACGCCGTAAAGGCAGCCGGATACGACCGCATCGACATCTCGCTCTGGTCGATGAGCGGCCACGGCGGGATCATGGCGGGCGACGGCTGGGAGGAGGAGATCGAAAGGATCGCCGAATACTGCGCCGAAAAGGATCTTCCGGTATACCAGACCCACGGCAACACCGCCAGCGGAATGGAATGGGACGATCCCGCCTACGACTGGGATCATCTGACGCTTACGAATCTGCGCAACATAAAGGCCACGAAGATGCTCGGCGGCTCCTGGATGGTGGTCCATCCGATGAACCTTCCCCGCGATCCGCTTTACAGCGCTGAGCGCGCGAGGGAAGCCAATTTCGCCTACCTCGCCCCCTATATCGATGAGGCGAAGAAGCAGGGGATCGGGCTCGCGGTCGAGAACATGGTCGATTTCAGAGGCTGGAGACGTCGCTACTGCGGCGGAGACATCTATGAGCTGATCGATCTTGTCGACAGGATAAACGATCCCTCGGTCGGCATCTGCCTCGACACCGGACACGCCAATCTGGCGGGAATTCACGTCGGAGAGGCGATCAGGGCGATCGGCGGAAGGCTGAAAGCCACGCATATCAACGACAACCTGCACAACGGGCAGGACGACCACCTCTTCCCATATTTTGGGACTGTCGACTGGGCGGACGCCATGCGCGCCTTCAAAGAGACCGGATACGAGGGGGATTTCGCCTACGAGGCCGGCTCGAAGCGTATCCCCGCCGCCGACAGGGACATCTGGCTCGCCTACACCGCCGCCCTCGGGCGCCGGCTTCTCGCACTGTCATGAGGAGCTATATCGCGCTGCCCGACGGATACGTCCGCGGGACCTTCTTCACGCCGGAAAACATAAAGCTCGCAAAGGACGCGGGACGCGCGGTCTTCTTCGGCGGGACGTCGAAATGCCGGGCGGAGGACGTCATCGGAGAGATCGGCGACTCTGAGGTCTACGTGACCGGCTGGGGCTCGCCGAAGCTTGACGCCGCGATAATCGACGCCGCACCCTGCCTGAAGCTCCACGTCCACCTCTGCGGGACGGTCGTGCCCTACGACGCCCCGGAGGTCTGGGACCGCGGGATCAGGGTGATCTCCGGGAACTACTTCTTTGCCGAATCGGTGGCCGAGGGGACGGTCGGTTATATGCTGAGCGCCCTGCGCGACATACCCTTCTACAGCGAAAGACTGAAGAAGGAAGGAGTCTGGAAGAACACCGGCGACATGTCATTTTCGCTCCTCGGAAAGACGGTAGGCGTGATAAGCTACGGGACGATCGCCAGGCATCTGGTCAGGATGCTACAGCCCTTCAGGGTGAAGATAAAGGTATACGACATAAAGCCGCTGCCCGAGGAGGACGTAATAAAATACGGCCTTCTGCAGGCCGGACTTGCGGATATCTTCTCATCCTGCGACATCATCACCGTCCACACCCCCCTCTTCGACGCTACTAGGCATATGATAGGGAAGGAGCTCTTCGATCTGATCAGACCCGGGGCGCTCTTCGTGAACACCTCCAGAGGCGAGATCCTCGATCAGGACGCCCTCGAGGACGCCCTTGAGAGCGGCAGGTTCAAAGCGGTGCTCGACGTCTACCGGAAGGAGCCGCCCGAGCCGGACTGCCGCCTCTACCACCTGCCGAACGTCATCATGATGCCGCACATGGCGGGACCGACGGTCGATCTGCGCAGCTATATCACCCACGAGCTGATCACCGAGGCCGCGGGCTTCATCGACAGAGGCGAGCCGCTGTCGCGGGAGATAACGAAGGAAAGAGCTGCCGTAATGAGCCGCCACTGACGCAGGGAGGAGAGTTTATATGAACGGTAACGATAACGATTATGGTTACGATTACGAAAGAGCGCCGTCGGAGTCCCGCCTGGGGCTCATCTCGATGATATTCGGCATAATCGGCCTTGCCGGGGTCACCGCCGAGTTTTCGATCGCGGCGATCATCCTCGCCTTCAGCGCGAGGCGGCGCGACGGAGGATTCAGGACGAAATCAAAGCTTGGGCTCATCTTCGGCATTGCCGGGATCGTCATCGGCATCCTTGCCGGGATCGCCGTTGTCGCGGGATTTCTCAATCTTGACGCCTGGAGCGGATTTTTCGACGGCCTCGCCGCCCTTGCCGGACAGGCCTGATTAAAAAAGCGGGGCTGTTAAAAAAGTCAGACTTTTTTAACAGCCCCGGTGTGTTTGCGGCGGTCAGCCGCTTGTATATGCCGCGATAATGCCGTCGTAATAGGCTTTCTTTGCCTTGGTGAGCCCGCTCACCAGCTTTGAGACCGTCGACGGAGCTTCGATCATTTTCGGCAGCTGCATCACGAAGCCCTGGCTGTTGTCGTACATATAGGCGAAATCGATGCGGACCGAGTCGATGATCTTTCTCATCATCGCCGCGCCTTCGGCGTCTCTCACGCCTCTGCTCTCAAGTCCCAGTCCGGTATAGAGCGGAACTATCTCCTTGCTGCTGTACCAGGAGAGCGCCTCCACAAGAGAACCGACCATCGTCTTGTCGGAGCAGTTGTAGGGAACCGTGAGGACCGAAGCGCCTCCGTCGCAGACGGTATAGTATTCTGTCTGATCGGCGTTGAGCTTGGGAAGCGGAAGGACCGAGAACTGGTTATCCATATTGCGGAATTCGGTGAAGAGGACGTCGCGTATCTGAGCGGTAGAGAACAGGAAATTGCCAGACGGGAAGACGGTGCGGCGGTAATCCGACCCCTGTTTGCCCGAATTGAAGGAGCCGGCGTTTCCGATCGCGAGCTCGCTGATCTTTGTCAGGATATCTATGTTCTTCTCGCTTCCGAGGGTGACCTCGAACCCGTTGTCTCCGATAACGCCGATGTCTCCGCCCATCGCGTAGAGCCACGCGGCGACTTCGCAGCCCGCTACCGAAGAAGTGTAGAACCCGAATTTGTCACCGAGATCCCTCTTGTCGTTGCGGTTGGTGTCTTCGTATACGAGAGCGGCGTATTCGCAGAGCATGTCGATTGTCCAGCTGCCGTCATTGGCGACGGCGTAAAGATCGGGAATGTTGTAATCGTTCGCCATGTCGCGGTTCAGGAGCAGCATCCAGATCTGGCCGATATAGCTGAGAGAGAAGTCGCTGACCAGGACATAGAGCTTGTTCCCGATCGAGCACTCGAGGATCGCCGAATTATACCAGGGATTTGAAGGCTTGACGTAGGGGATCTCGTTCCAGTCGGTGCACCAGCCCTTGGTGGCGTCGGCACTCGAACGGTAGAGCTGGTTCATGACCAGTGAGTAGGCTCCGTCTCCCGAGTTGAAATCCGCTCCGAGCAGAGAGGAGACCTGCGAGAATTCATAGGCGATCGGTTTTACGAACTTGACCTTGAAACGGTCCTCGATATACTTCTGACGGTTGTAGAAGGCGTCTTCGAGATAATCGCCGGTCACCGTCTCGGACCACATGAGTGTCTTTATATCCTCTTCGTCTCCCTGCATAAGGATGACGAATTCCTTCCCGCCGAAATCCGCGTCGGGGACCTCGTCTTTGAGCTCGGTCTCGGCGGCGGTATCGGTAGCTGCGGCGGTAACGGCTTCCGACGTATTCGTGCTGTCGGTGTCGGCGGGGGTCCCTTCTGCGCACGCGGCGACGGACAGGGCAAGGATCAGCGCCAGGACAAAACACAACGCTTTTTTCATTTTGTTACCTCGTTAATAATTTTGATGCGGTATCAATAAACTAATTATACAATATTTCTGCCGGTCAATCAAGATTTTTTTATAATTTTTCAGATATTCAGATGCTGGCGGGAGGGAAGGGCGACAGCCTGTCCTGCTCCCATTTCTTCAGATCCTCCTCCGACCGGAAGTCGGGGATGTCGTAGGGGTAGTTCCCGTTCATCACCGACCGAAATCCCAGTATCGCGACTGCCGACATCGCGCAGGCGGTAAAGACGTCGGGGAAGGGGGCTCGCTTTCCCCTCAGCGCCTCGCCGAAATACTTCATCACCCAGTAGTCGCCTCCGTTGTGACCGCACCTTTCGGCGGCCTCGCCGTCCTCCGCCCAGACGGTCTCGTAGACCGATTCCTTCTCGGCTCCGTCGGGGACCGCCCAGCTGTTGTAGGCGACTCTGACGCTTCCCAGATGTCCTCTGACCGTCTCGGCGCCGCCGTTGACGCAGGAGAGACGGTACCAGTTGCCCTTCGGGCCCATGTAGGAGGAGCCGTTTACACGCATGACGGCGCCGCTCTCTGTCGTGACGAGCATCACTCCGGCGGCCTCCGGACGCAGCCTGCCGTATTCGGCGGCATGGGCGGGATCGTCGAGCGCCGCCATGGCGACGACGCGCTTCGGCATCTCGCCGGTGATGAAGATGAGAGGAGCGAGCGAGTGCGAGCTGTAGTAGGTCACCGGCAGATATTTCCTCCAGTGGTAGTTTCCGTCGGGCCCAGCCTTCGAGATGCCCGCGTTCTCATCGGGCGACATGGGGTGGACGTATTCGCCCTCTGCGAATATCAGCTTTCCGAGAGTCCCTCCCTCGTAGAGTCGCTTCAGCTCGAAGTTGCTCCTGAAGAAGGGGTAGTTCTCGGCCATCATATAGACGGCTTTGCTCTTCCGGGCGGCGCGGCAGAGGGCGACGGCGTCGGCCATCGTCGCCGCGGCCATAGTCTCGCTGAGCACCGATATGCCGGCTTCAAGGAAGAGACAGGCGTATTTCGCGTGCTCGTTGAAGAAGTTGCAGAGGATGACGGCGTCAAACAGACCCGACTTCAGAAATTCGCCGGCGTCGGTAAAGAGCTTCGGCGCGTATCTGCCGGAAGGGCAGAGGGCCGCCGCCTCCTTCAGTTTGTCTTCGTTGGCGTCGCAGAGTGCGGTGATACGCATGTCGGAGTCAAGTCCGCCTTTGTATACCGTCTTGATGTAGGTCCTTCCTCTTCGGCATCCGAAAACACCTATCCTGATCTTGCGTTTCATTTCTGCCTTCCTTCCGCCGCGTCGCGGCTGATGAGATTTTTCTGTTCCTCCGGGAAAAACAGATCCCGCTTCCGCGGGAGAGGTCTGACGATCGGTATGATCTTCGCGCCGGTCCCGTCGGGGAAAATAAGCGGTCTGTTTTTCTCTAACGCATATAATTATATCATTTTTTAATAAACTGTCAAGCGCCGCGGCGGCCAAACCACCGAAACAGACTGTAAAAATGCCGCGGGCGGGAAAGTGTGTCTAATGTACGATTCACCCGAATACAAACGGACGAGATGGTCCTACATAGCCGAATGCACCTTTGAGTATTTCGTCGCTCTGATGGTGTCCGACTCGATCCTGTCGCTGCTGCTCGGCAACCTCGGGATGAGCGACTCGTCGATAGGCATAGTCTCGTCGCTCGTCTCGCTGGCCTTTCTTTTTCAGCTGCTGACCGTGCCGGTCGTCAGGCGGATCACGAACACGAAGGTCTTCGGGATCATATTTCATACCGTCGGCCAGTTCGCCTTCGCGGCCCTCTTTCTCGTGCCGCTCCTGCCGGTCGGCGGCCGGGTCGGCCGTGTAACGGCCGTCGCGCTGATCGTCGTTGCCTATTTCGGCAACTATTTCGTAAACGCGATCATATTCAGGTGGGGGACTTCCTTCGTCGAGCCTTCCCGCCGAGGCAAGTACGGGGCGGTCAGAGACATGACCTCGCTCATCTCCGGCGTAGGGATCCAGATCGCCGCCGGTATCGCGATCGACAGATACACCGAAGCGGGCAACGTCAGGGCGGCCTTCATCTTCTGCGCGGTCTCCTGCTGCGTCTTTTCCGCAGCCGATCTGTGCAGCCTGCTTCTGATGGAGAAGGAGAAGGAGAGGGAGAAGACGACCGCCGACTGTCCCGCGCAGACGGCAGGCAGGGCGACCTTCGCCGACATCATGCGGAACACTCTCGGAAAGAAGGAGTACAGGTCGACGGTGATCCTCGAGAGCCTCTGGAGAGGCGCGATGTACTCGGCTGCGGGATTCGTAGGCACCTACAAGCTAAATGAGCTCGCGATGACGGTGACGGCGATCGAGATCGTCAATATCGCGGCTCAGATGGCGAGGATGGCGCTCTCGCTGCCCTTCGGAAGGCTGTCCGACCGGACTTCCTACTCGAAGAGCGCGAGCGTCGGCTTTGCGGTGGCGGCGGCGGGCTTTCTCGCCCTGGCCTTCACGACTCCCGACACCCGCTTCATGGTCGTCGTCTTCACCGTCTGCTACAACGTCAGCATGGCGGGGACTCACTCGAATTTTCTCTATATGACCTACAGCTATACCGATCCACGGTTCATCACTGAGGCGCTGGCGATCAAAAAAGGCCTGAGCGGGATCGCCGGATTTCTGATGTCGCTTCTCGCGGGCCGTATACTCTCGGTCGTGCAGGAGAACGGGAACCGCCTTTTCGGGATCAGCGTTTACGGCCAGCAGGTCCTGGGAGTTCTCGCCTTCCTGATGACGGTCGCCTGCATCGCCTACAACTCTCTCGTTATCGGCCGCCAGCGCGATCTTGAAAAACCTGCGAACGGAAAGGAAGGCGCGAAGGGCAGTGACTGAAACAGATAATAAAACAGGCCGGGAGCCTCAGGAAGCTGCACCGGGTCCGGCGATACTCTTTTCGGGAGAGGGATTCGTCGTCTGTATGAAGCCCGCCGGTCTTCTTTCTGAGAGCTCCCCGGGAGATGAGCGGAGTATGGTCGGGATGCTGGAGGAAAAGCTCGGATGTCCGGTCTTTCCCGTCCACAGGCTCGACAGGGAAACGTCGGGCCTCATGGTCTTCGCGACCGACCGGGCCGAGGCCGCGAGGCTGTCTGCGCTGATCGCCGGAAGATCCGGCTTTTCAAAGGAATATCTCTGCGCAGTCGAAGGCCTTCCCGATCCGCCGGCGGGGGAGATGCGCGACCTGCTCTTTTTCGACAGGCGGCAGAACCGCTCCTTCGTCGTCGCTTCCGAAAGAAAGGGAGTGAAGGAGGCGGCGCTGTCCTACGAAGTTCTGCGCAGCGCGGCCGATCCCGCGTCGGGAAGGCAGCTGTCGCTCGTGAAGGTCAGACTTCACACCGGCAGGACGCATCAGATCAGGGTGCAGTTCGCCTCGAGAGGGATGCCGCTTGCCGGCGACCGCAGATACGGATCGAAGCTGTCCTGCCCGACGGCGCTGCTCTCCTGCTCGCTCTCCTTCCCCGACCGGGAGGGAAATATGCTTTCATTCACCGCGGAAATGCCCGAGGGCAGTCCCTGGGACCTTTTCGGGTGAAAAAGATTCGGGTGAAAAAAGATTAAAAAAGAAAGCCCGCGTCCGCGGAAAACCGGGGGCGGGCTTTGAAAACAGGCGGAAAAAGGTCGGGCAGTTTTACAGCTCCGTGACTTTCAAGAGGTTGTAAAAAAACTCGCTTGGCGAGTTTTTTTACAACCCTGCGACGTTTTTCTCGGCAGGTTACCCTGCCGTTTTTGCTCTGAAATGCTCGAAAAAATGATGTTTTTCCGGCAAAAAACGAAAAAGATCGGCACATGT
>JAEEGL011607957.1_pt1 | contig 21102 bp, 17 predicted proteins | sample 9134231 | NCBI WGS metagenome assembly JAEEGL01 (sample SAMN16246548, study PRJNA631951) | gut metagenome | biome: gut microbiome; feature: rumen; material: fiber-attached | host: Bos | place: Iran: Karaj | collected 2018-10 | reverse complement strand
ACCATCAAAAGACCTATTGTACCAAGTCCGCAGACAACGATTGAAGCCGTTTTTGGAATTTGCTCCGTGCCTATTCCTATCCTCATAGCATGTACTGCCACAGACATAGGCTCAAGCATAGCCGCCTCTTCAAAGGAAACTGAATCAGGCAGCTCTATAAGATTCCATACCGGTACAGAAACATATTCTGCAAAAGCACCGTCTCGGCGAGAACCTATATATGAATAACTCCGGCACATCTCATAACGACCGTTCAGACAAGGGCCACACTTCTTGCAGGGAATGAGAGGAAATATTCCCACACGCTTACCAATCCAATCCCTGCTGCCACTGACCTCTTGTCCAAGACCAATATTCTCTTTATCACTTTCAAGATCACGTTGAGTGACAACAGTCCCTGAAAACTCATGTCCAATAATAAGCGGCATCATATGTGCTCCGGTATCAAATGTACGAGGAATATCTGAACCACAAATGCCTGCTGCCTCAACCTTTACCAAAACTTCACCCAATGCCGGTTGCGGCTTTTCAATCTCTTCAAATCTTATATCTCCCGGCTTATGTAAAACCCATGCTTTCATAAATCAAATATCACCCTTCTGCCATTCGTTTAAATCTCTCCAGATCCTCCGGCGTAGTTATCTTGAAATTGCTCTCCTCACCCGGTACAAGTGCGATCTTCATTCCAGCCTTTACAGCAGGCTCTGTAGAGCCATTTATAAGCAGCATCTCATCTTCAGATAAATCTTCATTTGCCTTCAGATATTTCCAGTAATTAAAAAATTCCGGAGTCTGCCCTGCTGCCAGCGAACCTCTATCCAGCATACCTGAAATATTGCCATCAGCATCCTTAATATAGACTGTATCTTTCACTTCAAGGTATGGCATAACACCATCATTGCATACCTGTACATTATTTCGAGTATTCAATACACTATCACATCTATCAATCAATCCGGAACTCAAACATGGACGTACACCATCATGGATCATAACCACGGCATCCTTACCCATATAATCCTTTATAGCCCTTAATGCATTATATATAGAAAGCTGTCTGTTCTTGCCGGGTTCTGCAAACCCCAAAAATCCAAAATTCTCACATGACCGGCTTTGAATACCCAACTCCCTTATTTCTTCTGATAAAACTCCCCTTACCATATCATCGATGTATTCCCACCACTGCCTGTCAGCAACTATGATAAGACTGTCCATGGTCTTCCAAGCTTTGACCGCATTCAAAGTATACTCTAAAATCGGCTTATCATTTACCTCAATATATTGTTTAGGAGTTGAAGCACCTAAACGTGCTCCAACTCCACCGGATAACAAAATGCATGTATTTCTGTACTTCGAAGAACTATCCACCATATATCGGTCTCCTATCACCAATCATACCTTCAGTAATCTGATATTATTAAGTATCTCCCCGTAAGACTGCTCTTTACCAAACAGTAAGGTGGTACCCAAAACGAATCCCTTTACACCAAGTGGAGCGTATTCCAAAATTTTATCAGCGCCACATGCTCCGTCCCAATATATATCAAAATCCATATGAGCCTTAAGTGCTAAAAGTTCCAGATATTTTTCCTTAACATAAGGCAGGAACATCTGAGATGCATTACCTGGATTAACCGACATAACCAGTACCTTTGGCACAATCCTCAATAACATCTTTACATTCTCAATACTGGTACCCGGATTAATCGCAATACCGGGAGTAATACCGGCATCAATAATGCGCTGAAGAGTAGTAGAAGGATGATACTCAGCTTCCGGATGAATATAAATCGTGTCTCCTTTACGAAGCTCTTGTGTAAATAAATGAATAGTGTTTAACGGATGTTCAACCATGAGATGTACATCAAGAGGTTTTGTAGCATATTTCCTTATGCACCTAAGATCATTTAGCGACATAGCAAAATTGCCCACATACCTTCCATCCATAATATCTATATGGAAAGAATCAATCCCACCTTCCTCAAGCAATTTTACTTCCCTGGCAAGGTGTCCATAATTGGCACACATCATTGAAGCAGTAAGTTCAAAATCCATAGTTTGTCACCCCATAAATTAATTATTGTTAGATATTTTAACAAATTTTCAGCAATTAGTCAACCAATTAACAATTTTCAAAATCAATCATTGACAAATAACTTATCATATTTTATAGTATACTTACAAGGTTGCTAGTACCGATTTAATCTAGCGATTTAATGCAAGGCTTCAAGGCCGATATAACTTGAGATTTAATGCCAGGTGTTTCGCTACCGTAAATGCGAGATTTAATTAAGGCGGAGAGTAATCTCCGCCTATTGTAATATTCTAATCTAATAAAACAACTTGCATAAAGTATGCACTATATTCAGCTTATCAACATTTTTCATAAAATACAATGTTTCTAGCGTCTCCCCCATATACCCTATATAGCGATCAGCCCTATCACAACCTTTAGGCTCAGATAATTCCTCAACTCTTTGAAGTATAGGGAAAAGCCACTCGCAATAATCCCTTAATACAGATTTCTTTGCAAGTATTACATTGTAATTGTAAAGATAACGCTGATTTAAAATATCTTCAAAAGCATCAGCATATTCAGGTTGAAGCTCCCTTAACGCTGTAAGAAGTGCATTCCAATCCACTTCCTTAAGGTATCGCTCATGATGAGCATGAATATTTGGCTCATAAGGCATTGGGTAAGGCAAAACAACATCCACATCATTATCCAAAAGCCGAAGCAAGTCGTCCTTAGAAAACTCCAACATTCTTCTATACTGTGACAATCCGTAATACTGTCCTTTTTCCCCCTCTGGTGATCCTATGTTGCAAAGTTTATTCTTCCATACCCAGTACAGCACAGTAAGCTCAGAGTAATTGACATTCTTTTTAGATATATTTTCGCCTCTGTTATCAGTAAAATCAGCTATCCTGATATCCGTATTTGCTGCACCTGCCTGTATAGGGAACATATAATCAAGCAATACAGGTACATTCCGTAATGGTCTGTCTTTATGTGACTTTGCAATATAAATTCTTGTGAAAGGGGTATTGTATCCCACAGGAAGTGCCGAGAGCGGTAGAAAACGATCAAGTTTGATATGGAACAACTTCATCAATTCTCCCCAGCGTTCAGAATCAAGTCTGCTATAATGACGAAAACCATAGTTCTCCAATATTTCTTCTATCTCAGGCTGAACATTCTCCGGTGTTGCTATTATCACCTCAAGCGATTGCTTTTCTTCCTGTGCCATTTCATCTGAAATTAACGCTATTTCCTTAACCGGAACACCTCCGAGAAAAGAAGCATTATTTCCTATCTCAGAAACAATAAAACAAGGAATTACTCGTTTCGGATATAAAGATTTTAACGCTTCATAGACTCCAAGTGCATAGCCTTGGGCACCGAAAATTGCAAGTTGCATACATCATCGCTCCTCTCAGATTATGTAATGTATATCCTTCTTATTGTAAAAATCTTCAATAACAGAAATAAATTCAAGCGATACAGCAGGTTCTATGTAATCATATTTGTTCCTGTTAATTATTTTGTTCCGAAATGCAACCAATTCATAACGTATTCCTTCCCCCTCAAGTTGGTAGAAATATCGCTTGTTCTGATCTTGATTTTCAAAGCGAACTTCAAAATAGTCTGTTTTCCACCATGGAGCAGGTATATAGATATATCCCTTTGTTCCAGAGATTATCATTTCTCCTTCCGCTTTTACACCTTGTCCCACCTTTATCGATGCAACAGCATTTGGATAAATAAAATCAATTTTGGTAAACAAATCATATCTGTCATTATCCTCAGATATTTTCGATACCATATACTTAGTATTATATCCAGTCCCTAATATCTGAAATATAGGAAGCATCGCATTCGGTCCCCAAGCACAAATACTATTCCAATTTTCACCTTTTGCGTAATCATATCTCCTTAAGGAGGTACACGTAGCATCAATCAACTTAATATCACCAATCATTCCGCTCTTTATAAGAAGAAGTAATCTATCATATGCGGTAGAAAATGCTGTTCTTATAGAATCCATCAATATACATCCCGATGTTTCAGAAATTACACGTAATTCTTCATACTCACTTCTTCTTATCGTAATCGGAGCTTCACAAAGAACATGTTTGCCTTTTTTGAGTGCTTGTTTTATTAGTTTATAATGAAGCGACGGATATGAATGAACATATATGGCCTCAACAGCGTCCAATAAATCATCATACTTTCTATATATAGTAATATCCTTAAATGCCTCACACTCGTTTGCATCTTTAGTTGTATATATTGCCTTTATCTCAAGTCCATTGACATATTTGCTTTCACCATAAAATTTCTCTAGATAAGGATCCTCTCCAACAATACCCATTTTTAAGTTTTTCTGTGTTGTGCGAATTTCTGTACTTGATACTCCTTCTGTTCTATCCAGATATTTAACTTCACAAAACTTGTTAAGATAATCAAATGCCCCTACCCAGTCACTGCCAACTGTAAAAATATCTATTTCATAGCGTTTTATATCATCTATCTTCTGACCTTCATATTCTTCAACAATGATTTTATCCGCTATACCAAGTTCACGAACAGCTTCAATTCTTTCCATGAGATTTTGATTAACATTGATTTTTCCTCTTCTACGATCAAAATCATCGGAAGTCACCCCGACTATTAAATAATCGCCCAAAGCTTTTGCTCTCTTTAACAATCTCTCGTGTCCATAATGAAGATGATCAAAAGTACCATAAGTTATAACCTTAACCATAGGAACTCAGCTCCCTTCACATCTAAATATGGCATACCAGTGACTCGTTTCAGACAGTTCTTTCTTGTCTAATAAATCCATATACCCCTCTTCATAAAATTCAACCATTTCCATACTCTGTCTTATGAAGTCAAGATACTCTTCTCTTGTTCTATATATAGCCCCATAATAGTCATTTAAGTTATCAGACCAAATATGATTAAGTGTGAGTCGCTCCTTTTTACCGACACTCTCCTCAAAATATATGATTGTTTTACTGTTCACTAGTTTCTTTAATTTTTTATAGCATACCAACAATTCCTCATCATTAATGTACATAGCTACACCAGTAACTATAATTAAATCATAATTACGACAAGTAATCCTTTTATCTTCAAGAGCATCAACTACCGAAAGATTGTAGAAACAACAATTATTATTTCTTCTCTTCTTTCGTGCAACCTCAATCATTTCAGCTGAAAAATCTACTCCATAGTAATTTGCACATTTATCAGAGAGTGTATCTGCCCATCTACCCATTCCACATCCAAGATCAAGTACCGTTTTATTATTATCAAGAGATAATCTGGGTATGACATAACTCTTTTCATACTCATCCCATCTTGTAGAATAATCCGGATCCTGATCCCCCAATAAAACTGTTGTGTATACCTGCTCTCTCTTTTCTATGGTCTTAGCTCTCTGATTATAGAAAGACATAGTATTATTGGTATCAATGTCAATTTTTTTCCCATATATCCGATTTTCCACTTAGTTATCACCTCCGAGGCTATTCCTTTTCAAAGTATCCCATGATGATTCATCTCATCAAATGCTTCATATAATTTTTCATAGTCACCCTCTGTGATTGCTCCTATATGTCCCACTCTAAATATACTGTCCCTATATAATCCCCCGTTTGGACATATCCAAATACCATATTGTTTTTTTAATACATCACAGATTTTTACTGCATTATTATTTTGTGTGACCAATGCAGAGACTGCATTTGATCTATCTTTTTCTTCAGATATCAACATTCTTAAAGGATACTTTTTTATCCTTTCCCTAAAGCCATAGGCCAATTTTTTTATATTCATTATTTCATTATTTACACCGCCATTTTTATTAATCATCTTTAGTCTTGCATTAAGTTGAATAAGTACAGACACCGCCGGAGTAAACGGTGTTTGACCTCTTTCCATATTTTTAAGTGCTTCTTTAAGACTTAAATACATACTATTCACATCATTTTCAGATACACGTTCTAATGCACACTCATCCATAGTTACAATCGATAGCCCCGGTTGAAGTGCGAGTGCCTTTTGCGATGAAATAATAACAGTATTGGCTTTAATCAATGACATATCTAATGCATCTGCCAGGAACGAACTAATAGCATCCACTATTAGGAAAACTGAATGTTCCCTACAGAAATCCGAAATCAATGACATATCATATAAAAGGCCTGATGAAGTTTCATCCATGTTAACTAGCAGAGCTGTCAACCCCTCATTCTTTACCTTCTCAAGCTGATTTCTTGTCAATTGGTTACCAAATTCACATCGAATATCCACACAATCAATTGAGTGCAATTTACATAGTTCGAGAAATCTGTATCCAAATGTTCCTCCATTAATAACTCCTACTTTGTCTTTTCCCGATAATAGTCCTTGTACGCAGGCCTCCATCGCTCCTGTTCCAGACGATGTTAGGAATGCGCTCCGACTTTTAGAAGGAGCATTTAAACATTCCTGTAGTAATCGTTCATTTTCAAACATCATTTCCGAAAATTCATCTGTTCTAAAATATGGTGTCTGTTGAGCCGAAATCATTATTACTTCTTGTGGCGATTTTACAGGACCTACAGTAAAGTTAATCAATTTTCCACGTCCTTTCATAATAAAATCTAGAGTTATTATCAAAATAGGGATTGTCAGGCACTATCATATAATTGCCATAATAACATTTTAATATCTCGTCATATCCAATTGGTGCCCAATATTCTTTATCTTCAAACTGAATCTTTATGCGTTTTAAATACACACTTTTTTTGAAACATCTTCTTTTTTCATAATACGAAACAAAATATCCGCAATAACCAGACCCTACATAATCCGCATCACAACCCTCGTATTTTTCCATTAGATTACATATTTCCATTATATGCTTATGATGTATACTCTTATCATAAAACTTAGTATTGTATTTCATTACCACATCATTTTTCCATATATCTCCCATCTCTACCATTTCATACTCAAATTTTTTTTGCAAAGATAAATCATTAGGAAAACCGATAATAGGCCATATGTCTAATGTCAACCCCTGATCAGACTTTATTGGAAAATTTGAGTAATCAGAAAATGTTGTTTTCGAAATTAATTGTCCTAACAAACTAATCGAATTATATTTCCTATCCTTACACAAAATACTTTCAAATCGATAAACGTCATCTTTTTCAATTATTTTAACTAATTTTCTATAATCGCTCCATGGCATCTCTATATCAATATCATCATCCCATGGAATAAAACCTTTATGACGAACTGCTCCTAAAAGCGTTCCTCCAAAAAGATAATATTTTAATCTATGCTCTTCACAGATAGAATGAAAATAATCTAGCATCCTTAACAGTTCCGTATGACACTGATCTATACTTAGATTATTACGTAATTTAATAACCTCTCTATTATGATTCATTAATACGTCATTCTGTAGATATACATTAATAATATTCTGAGGATGTATATATTTGTTCAGAGCAAAAATATTATTAATAATACTATCCTTTTGTACAGAAGAAACAATGAATATTGTATTTTCATCTGCCTCTTTTACCGGAATATTAGGATATAATAGTGGTATACCTAGATACCCTTTGTGTCTTTCATGATGATATTGAGCATTATCCAAAATGCAACTAATATCTATTCCATGCATTCCATAGTATAATGCACATATTTTCATCCCCGCATTATAGCCAAAGCATATTATTTTTTTATTTTTACACTCTCTCCATGGCAATTCTTTATCCAATAATTCAAGCGAATTTTCAATACCATTGATATATTTAATCATATAAATACTATCTCTTTCGTAATATCCAATACCAATTTGATGTTTCTTTTTGATAATCTATTGAATCAGAAAAAGTAGGCCCACAAGCATAAATATCAACATCATCAATCACATCTAACAATAACTGTTGATATTGACCAATTGTTCGATAAATAACATTGTAATAGTCACCTAGTTCATCCGAATAAAAATCACATAGAGTAAGTCTTTTTTTTATTCCAACAGATTCCTTAATATAAATAATTCCATCTTTGTTAATTAATTGATTCAACGAATCAATGCAGTTTAAAATATCTTTATCATTAATGTACATCAAAACACCATTAATAAATATTTTGTCATATTTCCTAAACTCACCATTTTTATTCAAATCATCAATTACTCTTGTGAAATCACCATTAAGAAAAACACATCGTTTATCCCCCACATATTTATCTTGTGCAATACTTATAAACTCATTAGTATAATCAATTCCTATATATTTGCCTGTCGTAATTATTTGAGTTAATCTGTCATACCATCTTCCAATACCACATCCTATATCTAATAATGCATCATTCTCTTTTATATCTATTAATTTCAATATTTTATTTTTTTCAATTCTATCCCGTTCAATGGCCACTTCAGGATGCCTATCCTGAAAATTAACAAGATTATATTCATAAGACAAATCTCTGTTCACCCTGTTTTTCCAAAACTCATGAACTTTGTCCGAATCTATCTGAATTGCTTCATCGTATATTCTTGTTTTTTTAATAACATCCATGTTCTTTATCCTCACAATAATTTAAATCACAAACAATCCTATTCTTAATATCAGTAGAACTTATACCCTTTGTCCTTTCTAATCGATACACTTCAATCCCATTAGAATTACACCATTCCACTGCAGCACAAAAGCCTTGATGCACCTGATCTTCACCAACAGCAAAAGCGTCAATCTCAACGTTTTTTACAATAGTATCAACATCAATATATGTTATCACCTCATCAACTATTCTTAGATTTTGGATAAGATCAACTCTTTGTGCTGTAGTATATATTAATTTTGTATCTGGTTTATATTTTAGAACAGCTTCGCTTTCTTGTACCGCTACTATCAAATAGTCTCCATATTTCTTACATTGTTTAAATAGATTCAAATGACCAAGATGAAAAAAATCATATACTCCTACAGTTAGTATTTTTTTCATAATCAAACTCCCGTATTCTTACAAACTCATTATCAAATTATTTATTTTCACGTTTGATAGTTTACCACTCTCTATTTTTTCCCTAATTATTGTCACGCAAAAATTGCTAACTTGTTGATATTTCAACTGTTCAATATCGTCATCATCTAAGAAAAAATCAATATCGAACATCAAATTATTAACCATTTCTACTCGTTGTTCTAACAATTTATCTTTTATAGATTTATTACGCCAATCTACACAAAACACACAATATATTCCTTTTTCTCTCATATACTTGTATAAAGGTATAGATAAATCTACGTTTTCATTTTTCGATATATAAATGGCGCAGTAAATATAATTGTGTTTAAGTACAAGTTCTGATAGCTCAATCCTGTGATGACTACTAAATTCATCAGGCAATTCCATATAGTTGTTGTAGAAGAAAGACAAAAGTGTTCCTGGATCATTAGGAATAAAACACGGTATATTCTCAAAAGATATTTTCTTTAATGGTTCTATGGTATCCCTGCTTATCCAATGATCATTTTTACACGTAAATGAGTCTATGTTATCAAGGCCAAAATAAATATTATTACTTTGCTTAACCGTTATATTCTTGCTATCTATAACATCTATAAAAAAAGCATTTCCAACCTCCGTATATCTATGTGATGACATTTCATCTAACAATTTTGTATGCTCACTAAATTCATAATTCTCAGAATAATAATCATATGGGAAGAAATCGATGATATTAGAATCAATCTCTGACTTTCCCCGCTTAATTTGAAGACAATTTGGAGAAATTAGCATAATCAACTTATTGGGATTTTGGCGCATTATACTTTCAATTTTAATATTATTACAAGCTGAAATGGATGCTTCAGTCTCAAGAAATACCATATTTTCTCTTCCATATTCCAATAGTTTTTTATATTCATCCCTGAAAAGTCCAAAATCTAAGTCATCATCCCATGGTATATATCCCCTATTTCTATAATATCCCAGTAAACTTCCTCCCACTAAAAAAGGTCTTATTTTAAGTTCAGAAATACTTTCAAAAACCTCAGTAGCAAAATCCGCGAGTCGCTTTTGTATTAATTCAAGATATCCCGTTGCAGATTTTAATGATTTTGCATCAACTATAGATCTCAAAAACGAAAACTGTTCTTCTCTTACTCTCCATATATCAATGTATTGATTCTTTTCTAATTTATATCTTTCTATGTCATCATTAAGGAAAGACACTAATTTTTCCGGTTCGGTTTGTTGAATAATATTCATGAGTTTTTCCGAAAGTATCAGAAAATCCTCCACTCCGTATGCGAGCAACTGCTCAATAACGTTTCTGGAATTGTTCATATTCATAGCAAGAATCAATATTGAATCTTTATACTCTTCCAACATTTTTAGAAACGGAATATACCTAACATCGTATTTAATTCCCTCACTTAAACAAGAATTATCACATATTGCTTTTACATTCTCTCGTCCCAAATACCTAACCAACGAAAGACTGTATGCTCCACTACCAAAAATGATTATTTTTTTCATAAATCATTCACTTCCACTAATGCTTTAACTATATCCATATAATTATTGTTTTTATCGTACCTATATATCTCTCTATATATTTTTGAGTCGATATTATAACTTGAAAGCACGCCTAACGTCGTTTCGCTATTATGATATTCATTATACTCAACCTCCATTTCAATTATCTTCGCAATAATTGAGTCGTATGCCTGATCTCTCATACGTGATATATAGTTTTTTTCAGCGACATATATAGCATAAACTCCATTAGCGCGCAAACTCTTATATGCTTCAAAAAATAAATCTAAATCCTCAATTTTAGAAATAAAGAATTCCACGCTCTTCAGTAGTTTTCGCATATAGCTATTGCGCTGACTTATTCTGTGTGATATTCCGATATCCAACGGGAGTATTTTATAGTCTGGTATGTCAATCAACAAAAAAACTTCATCCTTATTAGGTATAGGTATTTCTTCATTTTCAAACTTAGCATACCTAACTGGAAATATTACCGACTTGTCTATCCATTTATCGTTATGTAAATGATCATATGCCATCATACTATCCATTGAAAAAGCTATATTACTTGATTGGTCGCAAATATGACTGTTTGAATGAGTAGCCTGCTTTTCTATCATTAATCGTTCATTCTCATCATTTGTACTTTCTATCAGACTTTTAACTTCTAGAACACGTTTTCTATAATCATAATATTCATAATTATCATCAAAATAATCAAATGTAAAAAAATCTACTATTGCATAATCTGCTATTGATGTTCCCTTAACAATACTTACACAATATGCAGACACTTCCATTATAAACTCATATTTATGTTCTAATAAGCAAGCATTAAGAGCACGATAATTCTCTATTCCCGCTCCTTTTCTATCATATACAAACCAATTATCTTTGGCATACTCAATTAGCTTATTCAAATCATTCCGCATTATTCCAAAATCTATATCATCATCCCAAGGAACAAAGCCCTGATGTCTTACGGCTCCTACAAGAGTTCCGCCTACCGCAAAGGCATGAACATCTAATACTTTCAATACTCTTAAAATTTCTATTGTTAATTCTAACGATTTCCTTTGTTCCTCTCTAATGTATCCCTTTCCTTTTTCTAACAAGTTTGGGTTATACTGATTTATCAAGTACCTAATCTGGTCTCTCCTTTTTGTAGCAGAACATCTAAAATGTTCTGCTTTACAGCGCGCCCTATTCAAATTCGATTCGAAAAAGGATAATGCTCTTTCTTTACCTTCTGTTATAGCAATATTCTTCACTTCATCATAAAAGAATACATAATCATTTATCTCATAACTTTCCAATTGCGCTGAAATCACATCGGCATTATTCTCATTTGCTGATATTATGATAACATATTCTTTATATATTTCCAGAAGTCTCTCAAAACAAATTATAGTTATTCCATATATCTTTTTATCATTTGAAACATACGCATTATCACAAAAACATTGTACATTTTCTTTACCCAATAAAATCAAAGCTTCTGCTCCGGCTTGTCCTGCACCAAATAGAATATACTTCACTGTGTTCACCCCAATTTCATCATAACAGTTAATAATTCCCCAAGTCCAAAATTCTCATTTTCTTGATATAATCCACATTTTAAGCCATCTCTTCCTACAATATCTATATACTCTTTTTCATCTATTTCAGCATCAAGACTATTCTTTAGATTCATATTATGATCAAATATCTCTATTCTTCCTTTTTTACTTACTATAAACCCAATTTCCTCATCAAATATTGCATACCTAATAAAACCTACTTTTTCAAATGAATATTCTGAGTTAATATTTCGAATTATCAAAGACTTATCATACGGACTATACAATAAGACCGTATCTTTAGAAGAAACAATCCCATTAAATAAATTTTTTTCATATTCATACTCATCCGGCAATATGACCTCTTTAACAACGCTATTATTGATTTTATAAAGCTTATTTCCTTTGTATGGTGCAATATATAGTGAATTTTCAAAATAATCTGCTCCGCAGTTTGCTCCTGGTTTTTTTTTGACATCTATATATTCTGCTTTGTTATCAATAGTGTTTATCCTACATATTCTTTGATCTTTTAAATTAGCCACAAATATTACATCATTTTTCAGAGCCACACTTTGTCCCCAAAATGCATTGTTTACACCACTATCCAATATCTTTACTATTTGAGCACTTGATATCCGTGGATCAATTCTTAAAATATTCCTGCTTTCGTATCCAAACATATATGCATAGTTTCCAACCGTTTTGCCCCCAACATATCTGGCTCCTAATTCATTTGAACTCAAATTATTAAGACTAATCGAATCCCATGTTTTTTCAGATATTTCGAATATCCAAATCTTTTCTGCATTATATGGAACCAAGACCACCTTCCCATCTAAAATACACATCCCGTTAAATAGTCTTTCACACAAAGCATTTTCATCTGGGATTTCAGATAAAATCTCATATGTTTCACTTTTAAAATCCCATTTACAGATAACTGGGCATTCTCTTGGAACAAAATATAACTCACGATTCCATATGCACATACTTTCAGTAGTTAATCGATATTTCTTTTCCATTGTTAATCTCCATGTCAATCTGAAATATATTTAACTTATATTCATCATATTTCATTTAAATTCTGTCAATCACTCCTACAAATAAAAACTTATGGTAATACTTCACTTTATAGATAGTCCACCGCAACATCTACAAACTCTGCCATATTATGTACTACAGAATGATTATTTTGTATTTCAATCTCAAATTTATCCTCTTCAAACTCCATTATATGATGCAGGTTTATTATAAGATCCTTCTCATTTCCAAGTTTAAGTATCCATTTGGCACAGTTATTTCCACAGTTCGAAGCATTTATTACCCTATCAGGGACATACTTCATAAGTATTACAGCCTTAGTTCCTCCCGAAAGTCTTGTTGGCGGTATCTGTCTAAGAACAGGACTCAAGATGCATTCAGGTGACTGAACCTTAGATTTATCCACATCTTCTATTACTGATTTATCAAACTGATCATCCAGCCAGGAATACTGTTATTGATTATTAAAATACGTTTCTACATTATGCAGGACATTGTCCATTTCACCAAAATATACTTTAAGCATAGTTGTCCTCACAAATGATTATATTTTTCTGTCACTATCGGCTTTCTGTATAATTTTTAGTATCTTTTTTATATTTCCACTCTGTAGATAATATACCGAAAGTTTCTTTTTGGAATACGCCGCCAATGTATTCTTGGTCTTTCTGACTAATAAATCTGTAAAGAACTGCTCCCAACTAAAGAATTCGCTACTCTCTATATAACTCCCCGGATCCAGCATAATTTTATCAATTTCTGCATCCTTAATTATGTCTGAAGTCAAAATAAGCCACTCTGTAGATTCCGGTAAGTAAAGGAGTATTTTATCTTTGTGAAGCATTGTATATCTATAGACCTCTGCCATATTGGATCCAAATGCAGCGCCATCAGCTACGATAATCATCTTCTTACCTGCAAAAGATTTCATCTTTGCCAAGACATTACTCTTGCCTTTAGCCGAAACACAAGAAACACCTCTTTGCGATGCGAGGTATGAAAATAGATCATTGCCAGAATTTGAATCCTCAGTTAAAACAACATCATAATCTCGAAGAATACTGTCCATTTGCTCAATACGATCATATCTAGGATAAGTTTTATTGTAAGTATGCTTAAACCTACTGGTCGATTTCTTTAATTCGAGTATAGATGTTATGCTATACGGAAGCTGATGTAGATTTTCACGTGTAATGAAAATATAGTAATTATCCGTTTTCCTAATAGTCTTGGCAAAGTCCTCAGATATAACATATTTATTTCCTTCGTCAATGAATATAAACGAATCTTTATATTTTGAAAGCAACTCTTCCCAGTTTTTTCCTCTTATCACATGACACTCTTTAGGGCTTTCTATAGTTACACCACTTTGGTCACCCAGTTCCTCATAAAAAGCTATCGAATTCACTAACGTAGTTTTACCTGTAGCACTGGCTCCACTTATAACCGTAATATTTCTTTCTATATTCAGTACGAATGTCACTCTATGGTTATGCACCTTTATAGTATACGAGCCTTTCACTATATGCCTCCATATTTACAAATCTAATTAAACATATTTATACGCTTCAAAAAGTAGTTCTTCCATCCCGAACACTTCTATATTGTCATTTAAAACATATGCTTTAAATTTTGACTTTCCAAAGTCCATCAAGTGGCGCAGATTAATTGTCAAATCTCGTTCTTTTGCCAGTTTAAGTATAAACTTTGCACAATTATCACCACAGGTTGAAGCATTAAAAACCTTATCAGGCATATTTTTCATTAAAAGAAGCGTCTTTGTTCCACCTGACAACCTTTCCGGAGAGATAATACCCAAAACCGGGCTTTTTATAGCCTGGGAGTCCAATACATCCGATTTGTCAACCTTCTTTATGACCTCTTTTGCAAAATCATCTGTTATCCACTTGTCATCATATACATTCATGAAATATACCTCTGTATTATATATAGCTTCAGGCATATCTCCAAAATATATTTTTAACATATGAACTGCTCCTTTTTATTCTCACAAACAATCAAGTGTTAGTACCTGTCACTCTTAATAAAAGCATCTTTTTCTCATAAGCAATCATAATTTGCTATCATTACCGGTTTCTTCTGAGTTATAAAGGCAGGTACCAATGGTGATGAGTCACCATAATATGCATCATACTCAGCTGCGACATCATCGGCATCTTTTGGAAATAATCTCAATATATTGAACAACCGCTCTGAGACTCCTGTATCTATTAAGTCAAATATTCGTTTCGAGAGTGTCTGATCAACATTCAACCATTGCTGTCTGTCATCAGGATATAACACAATAGTAATCTCTATCCTGTCTTTGTTCTTCCTGAATATTTCAAATCTTTTATTTACGTCATCTATCAAGCTATTTTTATGTTCAGAGAGTTCGTTGGCACCAATACAATATATTAAACGTTTTTTGTGTAATGCTTTTTCTTCTATCGTTCTGTTATCTGTGTTCTCAACATATTTTTCATCGTTATTTGTCGCTATAAATGTAACGCTGACTATACCAGTATCGATTTGAGATGCTCTAGCTTTAATCTTTTTCTGCCATACATCTCTATAGTATTCCCTTAAAGAAATTTCTAAGTCATCCTTTGATGCTTTGACCAGATTAATCAATGCATCCACATAATGGTTCTTTATGTTCTCCGACTGTACTATTACCTCGTCCGCATATATTACCCCGGGAGCTGCAGCGTAGTGGTTAAGGTTATATAAATCAGTCCCATCTTTTTCGCCAAATTCTCCTGTGTCCTTAAATGGTATAAATACGAGTTTATCTGTATATTTTCTAAGGTTTGATGCATAGTACTGTGGAGGCACTGTCAAATAGGGATTTTCTGTATCATATGGATTCTGAATATATATTACATCCGGGCAATGCTGTGAGACATCATATGTCTGCCAATCGCTATATATTATATCGGCAGGATAATGCTCTATCTGTAGACCTTCACGGAGTTTTTCCTCGGATACCTCTACCTGTCCCAAGGGATCCTTAGTAAGTAAAGGGAGCGGAACTACATATATGTCATATTCTGATATACAATTATTTACTACATCTTTTATTTCGGTCTCTTTTGATACAACTTTGCTCTGTACATTAAAATAATCCTTATATACTGTTTCGAATCCTCTCCACTCTCTATATCCTATAGGAAGAAACAAAATCTCTTTTCGTTGAATTATATACGTCTCTACCGCATTACATACTTTATTTAAGGATTCAGAGAGTAATTTGCCATATACCTGGCCAATGCTGACAGAACCACGGCTATTATTACCGTTACTGCTAGTACCAATCCTTTCTATATCCTGAAAGCATTGATATATCGTCTCACAGAATTTCTCAAGTTCACTAACAACTGCCTTGGTACACTCTCTATCCTCACCTTTTACCTGTTCTATCAATGTGCCAAAGTCTATGGCTAGTTGTTGACATGCAGCCAGTCTCTCCTCTGGATTGCTCTCAAATTCTTCGAGCAATCTCTGTAGTTCCTTCAAGCACTCCTTCGCTATCACCTTTAGCGAATTACTCCTATCCACTTCCGGGCGTTCCAACATTTTCTCATAGAATATGAAACTATATAATGGGGCTCCATTTACTTCCTCAAGATTTGCTTTTTGTCCCTCAAAGAATGGATAAGTATGTCCATCCCATACCTTATGGATCTCATTATAATTTCCATATCGTCCGCTAAGTACTGTATGATAATATGCCGGTACCGGCATAGTGGTATCCTCAAACGGCAGATATATTATCTTGTCGTAATATTCTTTTGGTTCGCCCTTGTTGCCCTTCAGTACCCATGGAAATATCTGACCTATTCTATAACTTTCCTCAGGGCATACTTTTGCCATTTCTTTTTCTGCTAGATGATAAAGTGCTATGCACAGCTTATTTATCTTATCAGTATCAGCTAAGTCTGGTAAATCCGGCAGGGTCGTATGGTATTTAGTCTTTATATCATATAGGTGATATACTATAGTTTGTCGTTCAAAACTATTTTCCCTTATACCATCCGCCAGTGTAATCAGAAACATTATCTCCTTGTCACGAGCTTTTTCCTGCTCATAATCACTATAAAGATAGTCCTTCAGGAAAATATCCACAGGTGACAGCCAAGGAAAGTTATAATGATTCTTTAGGTACTCCTCATCATAACAAATAGTTGAATTACCTACTACTCGGGCAAGAAATAGCCAATGATCGCTTTTTCGTTCATAATCATGTATAGTATAGTGTTTGGGAAGTTCTTTGTCACATACCTTACGGAATTTCTCATAGTCATCCCTTCGCATGCATATATCGAGATCATCATCCCAAGGCACAAAACCACCATGCCTGACTGCTCCAAGAAATGTCCCCCAATCTGCGTAATATCGGATGCCATACTTCTTGCAGATACGATCTATCTCACCGAGAACATCCAGACTCGAAGCCCATGCCTGTTTTATCACAGTCGGTATATAGAATCCATTACGGACTTCATCCCTAAAAAAATCGATATTGTGCCCCATACTTCTTTATTGGCTCCTTTAATCGTCTATCCCTGCTTTTCTAAGCATTACAGGGATTCCCATATTTCTACATCTATGAGCTACCTCATCACCATCACCATAATACCCATCGATGATATCTACAAACGTAATTGCATTACATTTCTCGTCCAGATATATCTGTCCTTCTTTTCTTAAGTCTTCAATAAACAATTTATAACTGTTCCACAATTCACTGTCTATATGTTCCAATTCAAATACATTTGCATTTGGAGAAAAGATGCATTTTATTCTGTCACCATTACCGGTAATTTCAGAAATGGTTTTTCTTAACCTTGAAATGGCACAATCTTTATGTTCTAATAGTGAGCTAATACCTATATGGTAGAGTAAAATCTTCTTTCCCGGAAAACCACCAGAAAAACCTATATCAGCTAAATATCTGTTTCTAATCTTTTCATCCAAGAGCCTTTTATCTTCAGAATCACTCAGTCCATTTTTCTCATTTTCTATTACCAGGAATTTCTCATTCCAATATCTTGTATATTTTCCACATGTCAGTTCATCTGCTATGGATATGTACGCTTCTTTTTCTTGAACGGAGTGTAATATAACAGTATCCGGATAAATTACAGTTGGCTGCTCCACAAGTGTCTTTAATGACTCATATAGCTTTGGATCACCCTCTTCCGGGAAAACCGGTACAAGACAAGGACTATAGGTAAGTTTATCCGTAAGCTTTATCAACACATCGCTACAAAACTGCGGTGGAATAGTCATGCTTCTATTCCAGCCATCAAATGGGAATTGGATTACTATCTCATCATAATATGTTTTTTCAAAATCAATTACCGTCCATAATTTCTCAAACAGTGCTTTATCATCAATTTTTAGCCTATCAAGCGATTTATTTACAATTTCATCCGGATAACTATCAGCATCCTCCACAGTACCTATTATCTCGCCATCTAAGTCTTTTTGATAGCACGGAATAGGAACAATAGTGCATTCATTGTTAGGATCAGAACATCTATCTTCATAAATGTCCTTCATATCTATCCACCATTTAGGGCTGCAAGGCATGAAAAGAATCCGTTTTGTTCTATTTTCTAAATATTCCTCCAATTCTGCCTTTATTGATGACACTATAGTATCTATTTCATCTAATTTATCTTCTGTAAAGGTACCATCAGCCATACTCTCATGACAAATATAGACTACCTCACAATATTTTTCTAAAAGACTAATAATACCTGTATGGTCTCCAGATCTTTTTTCTATCTCATCTCCAAGAGAAATAGCCATAGGCTGACATTCTTCTAATAACTGATACATCACATCATAGGATTCTGAAATAAATAATTCTTTTAGTTGAGAACTTACCGTTTTCATTAACCCAACTACTTCTTTAGTATACTCCGTAAACTTTCTTCTATTCTTATTTTCCTGCAATAAAGTATCCATATCATTAGGAAAAGTGTATCTAAATGCTCTTTTCCCATCTATATGCTCTTCAAGTATTATCTGTTGTCCTTTATACAAGGGGTAATCATGTTCTCCACCGCTCCTGTGTATCTTCATATAGTCGCCATAATCAAGTCTCAGAATTTTCTCATAATATGGTGATACTTTTATTTCTGTATTTTCAAATTTGAAATATATACTATTTTCATAAAAATGCTTCGGGAATATATGATTATGATGATTTACCCAAAGCGGTGCAAAAACAACTTCTTCGGCATTTTCTGAAGAAAACATTTTATATAATTCTACTGACAATAGGTTCAACTCACGTTTTAACCCTTTTTTCCTATGAAGTATTATGTGGTTCTGTCTTTCGATATTTGCCAATAACCTTCGGCACTCGGGAGTATCCTGTTTTCCCTCATCTATCAGGTTTAGAGCATCAACTATTTCTTTGCATAACTCCAATCTCCTTTTTTCAGCTTCCTTATCCGTAGATACCCCATCCATAATAAAGATATCCACACCTACCGTATATGGACAGCCATAAAAATCTTTAAGTCTTTCCTGCCCGATTTTTATTTCATTCCAATTTACAACCCTACCAAGCATATTGTCATATTCAGGCTCATTTTCTATCATTAACAACTGATAGTCAGAAGGTAGTTCTTCCTTTGCTACCGCTACAAAACGTTCATAATCATGGCGAAGCATACATATATCAAAATCATCGTCCCATGGAATATATCCTCCATGCCTTACCGCTCCTATCAATGACCCATAATCTGAAAACCAGGAGATATCATGTTTATCACATACCTTTGCTATCTCTGACAAAACTTTCAATTGACCCGCCCAATAGCGTTTCATCATTTCCGGCACATAAAAGCCTTCCCTGATTTCATCATTAAAAAAAGACGGTGGAAATTGTAAATGATCCAACGATGCAAATTGTTCATCCTTTGTATTTTTAAGATTCATACTGTCTACCTTATTTGACATACATCTTCTCCTTTTAAGCCGTCTTCTATTGTAAGATATTTTACCAAATTTTCAGTAAATAGTCAATTAAAAAAGTACAGCCGTAAGGCTGTACTTTTTCACACTTTTACGATAGTTTGTCTGATTTAGCATTATCTCAAGAGTGACAGAACACCCTGTGTTGACTGATTTGCCTGAGCCAGCATTGACTGACCAGCCTGCTGAAGAATAGAACTCTTCGAGTACTTAACCATTTCATCAGCCATGTCAACGTCACGGATACGGCTCTCAGCTGCCTGTAAGTTCTCAGATGTGTTGTCAGCATTTGCGATGGTGTGCTCAAGTCTGTTCTGGATAGCACCAAGATTTGATCTCTGTGTAGATACTGACTTGATAGCTGCATCAACAGTAGCAATAAATGCTGTTGCACTAGCATAACTACCCATCTTGGTAGCTACTTCCTGTACTCCAATACCAGAAGCTGACATTTTACTAATAGAAATGCCGATATTCTGACCTGAATTAGCACCTACCTGAAGATTCTTGTTCTGGAATGAACCATTAAGAAGCTTCATGGTGTTGAACTCTGTCTGGCTAGCGATTCTATCGATCTCATCCTTAAGAGCTGTCTGCTCTGACTTGATAGCATCACGGTCTGCAGAAACATTAGTATCGTTAGCTGCCTGAACTGTTAATTCACGCATTCTCTGAAGTACTGAATGGATCTCGTTAAGAGCACCTTCAGCTGTCTGGATAAGTGAAACACCATCCTGAGCATTGGTAGAAGCCTGATTAAGACCTCTGATCTGTCCACGCATCTTCTCTGAAATAGAGAGGCCTGCTGCGTCATCGCCTGCACGGTTAATTCTGTAACCGCTTGATAACTTCTCTGTTGACTTTGCTAAACTTGAGTTTGATACGCCCAGCTGTCTGTTTGCGTTAAGGGCTGTCATGTTGTGTTGTACTATCATAATTTTT
>JAEEGL016462944.1_pt1 | contig 21104 bp, 22 predicted proteins | sample 9134231 | NCBI WGS metagenome assembly JAEEGL01 (sample SAMN16246548, study PRJNA631951) | gut metagenome | biome: gut microbiome; feature: rumen; material: fiber-attached | host: Bos | place: Iran: Karaj | collected 2018-10 | reverse complement strand
GGGAGGCAATCAATGGCTCATCATAAAGGTGGTGGTTCATCCAAGAACGGAAGAGATTCTAATGCGCAGCGCCTCGGTGTGAAGCGTTACGGTGGTCAGATCGTCAAGGGCGGAGAGATTCTTGTCCGTCAGCACGGGACCAAGATCCATCCGGGCGAGAACGTTGGCCTCGGATCAGACTATACTCTTTTTGCCAAGGTTGGCGGCAAGGTTCTCTACCATGCCAGAAACAACCGCAACTACGTCAGCATCGTAGTGGAAGAGTAAAGCAGACAGCAATTCTCTATGTTTGGTTTTTCAGATGAAACCTATATCGACATTGCCTCCGGAAACGGGGGCAATGGTTGTGTCTCGTTCCGACGTGAGAAATTCGTCGAGAAGGGCGGTCCTGATGGTGGAGACGGCGGCAAAGGTGGAGACCTTGTATTCGTCGTCAAGGAGAACCTCAGGACGTTGGCTCATCTGAAGATCATCAGAACTTTCCGTGCAGAGAACGGGAAGAACGGCAGCGGAGCACGCTGCTACGGAAGAAACGGCAATGACATGGAGATCCCCGTTCCACCAGGGACGGTCATCAAGGATGCCCATACCGGTGAGGTGATCAAGGATCTGACCGGCGTTGATCGTTTCGTGTTCCTCAAAGGCGGCAGAGGCGGCCTTGGGAATTACCATTTCAGGACAGCCACAAGACAGGCTCCAAAGTTCGCCCAACCCGGAGAGCCCGGAGTTGAGATGCGTGTGGGCCTTGAGCTTCTGGTCATTGCAGACATCGGATTCGTGGGTTTCCCCAATGCCGGGAAGAGCTCATTGATGAACATGCTCACCAATGCAAGAAGCAAGGTGGCATCCTATCCATTCACAACGAAAATACCCCAGCTAGGCATGATGCGTCTTGGAGACCAGGACGTAGTGCTTGCAGACATCCCAGGAATAATCGAGGGGGCAAGCCAGGGAGCCGGAATGGGCTTCAAGTTCCTTAAGCACATAGCCAGAACCGGTGGACTTGCATATCTTGTCGATATGTCAGACCCTGCATTCCTCCAGCAGTACGAGCTGCTCAGGCATGAGCTGGAGACATACTCTCCAGACCTGTTGGAGAAGAAAGAGGTTCTCATAGGCACCAAACTGGATGAAGATGGCGCCATGGAGAACTTTGCGAAGTTCAAAGAGAAATACAGCGACAAACAGGTTTTCGGCATGTCGATCTTCGACGAGGAGTCGGTAAAGCCGATCATGAGGGCTTTTGTGAAGATGATAGAGAAGCCTGTGGAGGAGAGGGGCTTCAGCTCCAGGCCGGACACCCAAGCCTACTATCCGGACAGTCAGGAGGATTATGAGCGAATCTAAGGTTGCAATCCTTGGCGGAAGCTTTGACCCAGTGCATTTGGGGCACCTCTTTCTTCTGCACTGTGCTGTCACCATGACCGAGTATCGCTCGTTCCTTATCATCCCAGCAAAGCTCAGCAACTTCAAAAGAGACAGCGTTCCAAAGGCCTCAGATGCCGACCGCCTTGAGATGCTTAAGCTTGCATTGATGGACTATCATGACATCTATAGCAATGATTTTATGCATTCAAGTGATAATCCGGACATCAAAATCTCAACGTTGGAGTTGGATCGCGGAGGTGTATCCTACACGTCAGACACGGTGAAGACCCTCAAGAGCCAGGGCTATGAAGAGATAGCTCTGATCATGGGTGATGACCACATTGAAGGCCTTACCAGATGGCATGACTTCGAGTACATAAAGGACAATGTGGAGTTTTTGATCTGCAGACGGGACCCCAACGGTCCCAAGTGGGGCATGCTGCCTGATGGCATCAGGTGCAGACATCTGGAGCCAAGTGAGCTGTTTCCACAGTCATCCAGCGCATTCAGGTCGGACACTGAAAGGAACAACGGATTCCTTTCTGAAAGAGTGAGGGAATATGTCAAAGCCAACCATCTTTACATATGAGACGCTGAAGGCCCTTCTCCGAAAGACGGTTTCCGAGAAGAGGTATCTGCATAGTTTGGGGGTGGCAAAGACCACCGATCAGATTCTCAAGCATTATTCCTGCACCGACTATGAAGCCTCATGGCATGACTTCGAGGCCCCTCTGTTCTGTGGGATTGCACATGACCTTGCCAGAGAGATGGGAGACCAGGAGCTTCTCTCGTTCTGTTCAAGCCGCGGGATCATCCTTTCCGCTGAGGACCTCAAAGCTCCGGTCCTTGCCCACGGCACGGTCTCTGCCGAGATTGCCATGGATCTGGTGGGAAGCTATCCCACTTCATGGTACAAGGCCTTATGCGTTCATACGACAGGAAACGCCGGGATGGACGATCTTGCCCTTGCACTATTTGTCGCCGACTACATCGAGCCTTCAAGGACCTTCATGACGGACCAGAGACGAGACTTCTATCTTTCATCGGCTGATCTTTGCCAGTGCGCCTACAGGGTTCTGTGTGATATGATTGACCACTGGAGACAGACGGGTTTCCACCAGGCATCAAGCGGGTCGCTTGCCATGAGACAGAGCCTGGAGAAGAGAGGCTGCAAGTATGAATAGAAGGCATATCAGAGCCAGAACCGTTCTCATTGCAATTCTGATGCTTCTGCTTTCGTTTCTCCTTGTCTCATGCAATTCGAATTCCAGAACCTGCTACTACGCCTATTTTGAGGACAGTGCCTATTCTCTGATCTATGTCCAGAAGACCAACAACCTCTACTGCATCCAGCTTCCACTGGAGCAGATTCTGCTTTGGGGAAAGTCATCCGGCATGGATTCCATCCCGACAGCCATGCGAAACTATGTGGGCATGAAGGATAAGGGTTTTCTTCTTGGGACGGTTGACTCGATAGCAACGGTCAAGGATATTCTGGACGCGCTTGGATCGGAAAGCGATGAGGCTGCATCCAGCTTGAAGAGGGTCAAGACGCTGTCTGCCAAGGCTTCGGTCTTGAGCAAAAAACCTCTCTTGGATAAGATTAACCAGCTCTGTGGACAGGATGCTGAAGGTTTTCTTGCGCTGATCGCCGAGAAAAACCCGTCATGCAAGTGCTATGATGCCCAGAGCATTTTCAATACAGACGATTTGAACTTCTCGCAACGCTACTTCACGCAGTGGCTCGAGCAGGTTCTTGGAGGAGATGAATGAAGGAAGAGATCAGAAACAAGGCTCAGCAACTCTGCACTTTTCTTACCGACCACAAGGCTCTTGAGGTCACGATGATCGATGTGTCTGAAGAGTGCTCATGGACGGACTGCTTCATCATCTGCACCGTGACCAGCTTGGGGCACCTCAGAGGACTTGCGCACGAGATCTGGGACGAGATAGGTTCTCTTGGACTTGAGGTGAGAAACCGCCACAAGGCAGTTGGGGACGACGGCTGGGAGCTTATAGATTGCGGAGACATAGTTGTTCACCTGATGAGTCAGGAGATGAGAGACTTCTATTCTCTGGAAAAGCTCTGGCAGAAGTTCGGAAAGTGATCAGGACCCGAGAATAACATCTCCGGTCTGTGCTGCTGTAAGCTTGCCTCCAAACAGCGCAAAACTCCCGTTGACCATCACGTGCTCCAAACCGTCGCACATTGCATATGGATTGTGCAGGCTTGAGTTGTCCTTCAGATGCCTGGGGTCAAACACAACCAGATCTGCTTTGAAGCCTTCTTTTATCTGACCTCTGTCTCTGATTGCGAGCCTGTCAGCGACTTTCTTTGTCATCTTGTTGATTGCAACTTCCCATGGGACGTTCTCGTCCTTGCATCTTTGGCACAGAAGATGGATTGCCGCATTGGCGCTTCTTGGATGCGCAGCCTTGCCTGTATAGAGGGCGTCGGTTCCGAAGCTCATAAGATCATCATCGAATATCATCCTGAGCTTGTCAGGCGTCTGTGTGATGTCCGACATCAGAGCAAAGCCGTTCTCTTTGGAAAGGAGGCTGAACAGGGCATCATACGGGTCCATGCCAAGCTTTCTGGCAACATCTGAAAGCCTCATTCCGCAGTACTGCGGAAAGCTCTCCATTGTCACAATGCTTATGTCGTCCCATGGACAGAGCTCAGTTATGCTGTCCCAAAGATCGGGATGCTCCATCTCATGCACTATCTCGGCCCTCAACTTCCTGTCCGTTGCAGCTTTCTCAAGTGTTCTCGAAAGCTCATCTTTCGGAAGTCTGAGAAGGCGAGGGGGCAGAAGGCTGAACAGGCTGGTGCTTCCGTACTCATATGGGTACTGGTCGAATGCAACGTCAAAGCCTTCCTGTTTCAGGGCATGGATCTTCTCAAGGACCTGTGGGATCTTGTCCTGGTTCTTCCTCCCAATTGCCTTCAGATGGGAGATCTCCAACCTGACACCGGTCTCGCGCACATAGGATATGATTTCATCTATCGATGGAAGAATGTCATCGCCCTCACATCTGTGATGCACGCAGAACAGGGCATTGTGCTTTTTCACGACGTTCAGAAGAGCAACCATCTCATCATGGTCTGCAAACAGGCATGGTGCGTAGTAGAGGCCACTTGAAAGACCCATGCAGCCTTGGGACAGGGACCTGTCCAGGTCTTCGCACATCAGCTTTATCTCATGTTTGGTTGCTGCCCTGTTTGGATTGCCTTCGATTGCATGGACCCGCAACAGGCCATGACCCTGCAAGAAGGCCATGTTTACACCTGGTCTGAGCATCTGCATGTAAGATTCGAAGTCTGTCCAGCTCCAGTTGTCGTAATGGCCGATAATATCGGCAAAGACCGCCCCGTCTTCGACCCTTCTGGGATAGACGGAGACGCCGCAGTTTCCGGAGAGGTCAAATGTGATTCCCTGCTGGACCTTGTGCGACATTGTCGGGTCTCTAAGAACCTCCAGATCGCTGTGCGCATGCATGTCCATGAAGCCTGGGCACAAGATCTTGTCTGAGCAGTCTATGATCCGCGGACTGCCAGATGCAGCTTTGTCATGGCCATGTGTCACTTTGAGGATTGTGGAATCCTGCACAAGCACATCTGCCTTAAAGGGCGCACTTGATGTTCCGTCAATGACAGTTGCATTCTCAAAGAGGGTCTGTTCTGGTTCGGGTTTCATTACGCGTTTGCCCCAGTGACGGCATCAAGCACCATGGATACGAGCATCTGGCTGTTGCCGCGGATTGCGGTGGATGCAAGTGCCGCTTTCAGCTCCGGCATCTGTGAAGCTCCAAATAGGGCAGGAGGGAGCTTCGCTTTGTACATCTCGTTGGCGAGAAGCACAAAGGCAAGTTCCGGTGTTCCCTTCTCGAACGGTTGGATCCTCATCATCTCGGCAAACAAAAAGCTCGCCCTTGCAACCGGGTGAAGTACGGACCATGGCCCAGCATACTGCTCAAGCATTGCCTCGGTCTCCTGGCTCTGGTTGCCGCCAAGCTTGTAGGAGCCTGCAGACCTCTCATCTATGGACATCAACAATCTGCTGTGCAAATCCAGTATCCTCTTCTCGTTGAGGTCGAATGGAATCTGGTTTAGGGCAGAGCGCATGTTGAGTGCCATTATCTGCTTCTCGAGCGGCACCTCGCTCTGGTTTTCGAGGTTGAATATGGAAAGCACATTCTCGAGGCTGATGTCGGTGTTGTCATAGCACAGAGCCTCAAGGACGATCTCAACTTTCTTGTCGGTCCCGAGAGTGTACTGCGTGGTGCTTCCTCTGAGTTTGTCAGCCTCACGGTAGTCCTGGCTTCCGGTTCTGAGAGCACGGTTCTTCATATATCTGAGAGTTCTTCCGTCGGCAGGTTTCTGGGTTCCTGCAGGTATGCTCCAGACCCAGTCACCGCAACGTGCGGCACCTTCAATCTTGCCCTCCGAGCAGAGTGATCTGACTCGCCTTTCGCTGATTCCCCATTTCTGGGCTGCTTCCTTTGTGCTGATGTACTCCATGGCTATAGGATATTCCGAGTTCGGCATGATTTCAAGATGCTACGCTATTATGAATCTCCTGACTGCCTCTGCCACTCCACCATGTTCGTTGTCAGCCTTTGTGACGAAATCCGCAAGGTTCTGGACCTCTTTTGGGGCATTGGGCATGGCTACTGATATGCCGGAGGCTCTAAACATGTCAATGTCATTATAATAGTCTCCAATCGACATAACATTCTCTTTTCTAATGCCATAATGCTTACATAGGACATTGATTGCGGAGCCTTTGTTTATCCCTTTAGGAAGGACCTCAAGAAACATCGGTGAGGATTTGAAGCAATCGACCTTGTCTGAGAGATGTGCTTTGATCATCCTTTCAAGCTCGGATATGGCGTTTTCGTCAAGGCACGCACCCAGCAGCTTGTTGGCATGGTTGCTCTTCAGAAAAAGCTCTATGTCGGTCATCTCGCCCGGAATTCCCGAGGCCTTGAGCTCAGACTCTGCCCAGTAGTCATTCCCGCTGTCCAGATGCCAGCTTTCATGTCTGTAGGCAAACAGCCCTATTCCAAGGGACCTGGCCATTTTGCATATCTCGATTGAGGCTTCTCTGTCCACGTGGCTCTCGTGCAGTATCTTGCCGTCCCATGTGTGGACGATGACACCTCCCAGAGACGGGAAGCACTCGTGCACACCGATGAGGTTCATGAAATGTCTTGCTGAAGCGGCGATTCGGCCCGAATTGATTGCAAAGTGCACACCCAACTTCTCATGGGCCCATCTGATGGCTTGGATGTTCTCCTCGGGGATGAGCTTTCTGGAGTCCACCAAGGTGTTGTCCACATCTATCGAGACTAGCTTGATGTTGCACTTTGAATTGGGCAAGGTCATGTGGAATTGATAGTTTCTTTGATTTATAATGTCAATATGGATGTCTTTGTGAACTTTTGTGTAGTGAATGCAGGCATCGGTTGAACTTCCAAGGGAATGGAGTTAAATAGGAACCATGAAGCTCATATATATTGTAGAAGACCATCAGGTGATCAGAGAAGGAGTCAGGCGCTATCTGGAGCTTGCAGGATACAAGGTTCTGTCTTTCGGAAACCTTGCATCGGTGCGGGAGGCATTCCGAATCACAAAGGCAGATTTGTTGATTCAGGATGTCATGCTTCCTGACGGAGATGGCTTTGAGTTTGTCAGTGAGCTTCGAAAAACGATAGATATTCCCGTGATATTCATGACCGCAAGGATCACCGAGGAGGACAGGATCCATGGTTTTGAGCTCGGTGCCGATGACTACATAACAAAGCCTTTCTCACCAAAGGAGCTTGTCCTGAGGGTCCAGGCCATCTTCAGACGCGTTGACGGAGGCCACGAGGTCGAGAAGGGCCATCGGTTTTCATTCAAGGCTGACAAGGGGATTCTCTGCTATGACGAGATTGAGCACAAGGTGACGGTTGATGGGAATGCAATAGCTCTCACCGCTGCGGAGTGGAGGATTCTTGGACTGCTGATAGACAATTCCTCAAAGATTCTTCCCCGCTTGGAGATCCTGAACAAGTGTTTCGACTACACGTCCGAATCCTATGAGAGGATTGTGGACACGCACATAAAGAACCTTCGTGCCAAGCTTGGCCAATATCCATGGATTGAGACGGTCCGGGGCTACGGTTACAGATTCATCGGATATCCGGTTGAGGAGAACAGTTGATGCGAAAGGTATTTCTCCGTTATTTTCTGAGCATCTTCGCAATTGCCGTTGTGGTTCTGCTGGTCCAGTTCGGCATGCTCTTTCTTCAGTATGGTGTGAGCCAGGAGCAGTGGAAGGCCAAGGTCTACGATGACTTTGTCGTGTCGGTCCAGGATTCGATCAATGACGGGACGATGGCCGGCTACGGGCTGAACAGCATCCTGTATGCCGTTTCCAACATAGAGGACGATAGAATCAGCGGTTTCATCCTAAGAGACATCAGTGGAACAAATGTTGTTGCATTCGGAAGGACTTCTGAAGGCAGGAACCTGACATCCATGCCGCTCAGCCAGGGTAGGTCGGATGCAGGGCGCAGCGAATCCAAGGTCAGCAAGGCCACAAGAATCGATGTGAAATCCGAATTCAATGCCATGACAAATACGCTGAGCCTTGTTTCTGTAACCAGTACAGAGACCAAGGGCGTTGAGATCTCCCTTCCTGCAAATCTCAAGAACGAGGGAATCATCGGTTCGGTCGTCATTGCCGTGGATGGCACTGATGCTTTCATCATCGATCTTCTGACATACAGCCCAAGGACATACAAGTACTCGAAAGACATAATCAACTCCTGTCTGAAGTCCTTGATGATCTCAATTCCAATCTGCCTTGTGATTGCCCTTGTTGCTGCATGGATAGTAAGTTCAAGAAACGCAAAGTACATCAACGGTGTCAGAAAAGCCCTGAACGACCTTTCACATGGGAAAACCGATGTGTCGATTCCAAGGCAGAGAAACAGCGAGCTTAACGAGATCTCTGTTGCGATTGAGGATCTGGACAGGAACCTAAAGTCGAATGCGAAGAGCAGAAAGGCTTGGCTGTACAGTATATCCCATGATCTGAACACACCAACCACTGCCATGAAGATGATAATCGATGGATTGAACGATGGCGTCTTCAAGGCGGATGAGCAGACACTGAAGGATCTGCAGAGGGAGAACGATGCCCTTGCAGAGAGAATCGGTAGGGTCATAGACTTCTCATCGCTTCAGGCTGACACGGTTCCTGCAATCAGCGAAGTCACTTCGCAGCAGCTTGCAATTGAGGCTTTGTCCGCATTTGACGGGGAGCAGCCGGTTACAGTTTCAACCGATTGCCAAACCATAAGATGCGACATCGGTCTCATGTCCAAGGCAATCACCGAGCTTCTGAAGAACGCAATTGAGGCTAGAGGGTCTGCTGAGGAGCCTGTGAAGTTTGCCATAAAGGAAGATGGAGATTTCTACGAGATCCAGATAGTGAACCCTGGGCGTATTGCCAATGAGATGGATGTGGATTTCTTCGAGCCCTGGACAAGGGGAGACTGGTCAAGAACCGCAGGAGGATCAGGATTTGGTCTTCCGATCGCTTCGGCCATCCTTTCGCTTCACAAGGGGTCGCTTACCATAAGACAGATTGAACCAGACCTTGTATGTGCATTGGCCAAATGGCCTAAGAATCTAGCCTGAAAGACTATCTGCCTTCATCAACAAAAGCTTTGATCTCGTTGAAGAACTCTTCATAGGTGGTGCAGAGTCTCAGATCGGGTTCCTCTTTCAGTATGTTCTCCGGTGCCCTGAAAAGACAGCCTCTGTCCGCCTTGTGGATCATGGTCAGGTCATTGTAGCTGTCGCCTGCGGCAAAGGTCCTGAAGTTCATTGACCTGAATGCGTCGATCGCTTTCCGCTTGCCGTCCTGCTGTCTTAGCCTCATCCCCGTCAGCATACCTTCGTCATCGACGATCAGACTGTTGCAGAGGATTGTGGGCCATCCGAGCTGTTTCATCAGAGGCTTGGCGAATTCGGTGAACGTGTCGGAAAGGATCACCACTTGTGTGATCTCGCGGACCTTGTCCAGAAACTCCTTGGCACCTTCAAGTGGACGGATTGTGGCAATGACGTCCTGGATGTCCTTCAGGGTGAGTTTGTGCTCTCTCAGTATGCCCATGCGATACTTCATGAGCTTGTCATAGTCAGGTTCCTCCCTGGTCGTTATCCTCAACTGGGGAAGAGAGGTCTTCTCTGAGAAAGCAATCCAGATTTCAGGAACCAACACACCTTCAAGGTCAAGGCAAACTATATCCATCAGAACCTCCTGTCAAATGCCAAGGACAGACAACACGTAGTCCAGTATCCGGTCCCTTTCGATCACATCATCGTGGAGGACCTTCTTGCTTCTGATTGAACTGAGGTTCTTGGGAACTGGAACCCCAGTCGCTTTGCATATGGCGTCAATCTGTCCAAACTCATCCCCGTTTGCCTTTAGGCCGATTGCCTGCGACACCGGACCCGGGAACTTGTATGGCGATGCCGTTGAAAGCACCACGGTCGGGATGTAGTCATCAAAATCATGCTTATAGTCATCGGCAGCCTTCATTCCGACTGCAGTATGAGGATCGCACAGATAACCGAAATCCGAGTAGACCTGTCCAATCTCCGCTATCGTCTGGTCCTCTGAACATGAGTAGGAGAGGAATGTGTCCTTGATCTTCTTGAGAGTGTCTTCATCCACTTTGAAGAAACCTTTGTTGGAGAGGTCAGCCATCCATCCTGACACCGCTTCGCTGTTGCATCCGGAGGCCAGGAACAGAAGCCTTTCAAGGTTGGAAGAAACCAGAATGTCCATCGAGGGGGAGCTTGTCCTGTAGAACGGCCTTCGCTTGTCATAGAGTCCGGTTTTGATGAAGTCCGTCAGGACCCTGTTCTCGTTGGAGGCGCACACAAGGTGCCTTACCGGAAGACCCATCATCTTTGCGAAGTAACCTGCAAGAATGTCACCGAAGTTTCCGGAAGGAACCACGAAGTCAATCTCGTCGCCTATCTGTATGCGATTCATTGAAACAAGATCGGAGTAGGCTTTGAAGTAGTAGACCACCTGAGGAGCCAGACGTCCGATGTTTATGGAGTTTGCAGAGGACAGGGCCTTCTTCGCTTTTGAAAGGGCCTCCATTGAGTTGATCTTTGAGAACGCCTGTTTCACTGCAGTCTGGCAGTCATCGAAGTTACCCTTCACAGCGCAGACCTTCACGTTTGCCCCTTCCTGGGTGGTCATCTGCATCCTCTGTATTGGAGAAACGCCTCCGTCAGGATAGAACACGATGATCCTGGTTCCCGGAACATCATGGAAACCCTCCATGGCTGCCTTGCCTGTGTCTCCTGATGTTGCAGTCAAAATGACGGTCTCTTCATCTGCGCCAGACTGTTTTTTTGCAGCAATTATCAGCTGTGGGAGCATCGAAAGAGCAACATCCTTGAAAGCGGAAGTTGGACCGCGGAACAGCTCGAGCACATATCTGTTGCCGACTTTGACCAGAGGAGTAAGGTCGGGGGTCTCGAACTTGTTCTCGTAGGCCTTCCTTACAAGGTCCGACATATCGTTGAAGTCGGGAAGCAGATGCGAGAGTACCATATCCGCCATGCTCAAGGTGTCTTTCCCTATTGCAGCACGCCAGTCAAAACCCTCGCCAAGGTTGGAATCCGAAACGAACAGACCTCCATCCGGGGCAATGCCCTTCAGTACTGCCTGCAGCGAGTTGCATCTGTATTCTCCACGTGTGCTTCTATAGTCCATGTCCGCTCCTCAATCAATTGCAATTAGCTTTGCGTTCTCCACGCCCTGGCAACCGCCTATCTCGCTTAAGAGGTTGGTGATGGTTTCAGGCATTCCGCTTATGTCCAGTGTGATGGTGACGCTTGCGTTTCCGTGCACAGGAAGGCTCTGGGTGATGGTCAGGATGCTGGCCCCCGCCTCAGAGATCTTCGAGAGCACATGGCTGAGGATGCCTGTCTCATGGGAGAGCAGCATTGAGATGACCGCCTTCCTTCCATCCGAGATTCTTATCGGCTCTAGAATGTAGTCTTTGTATTTGTAATATGTGCTGCGTGAGATGCCGACCATCTTTGTGGCCTGCATTACGTTCTTCGCCTTTCCCTCTTCAAGCAGGTGCTTTGCCTTGAGCACTGTCTCGTAGTATTCGGGCAGGATGCTTTTATGGACAATCAGATAGTTTTCAAGCATTTTTGTCTCCATGGCTTGCCATTTGATTGACCGTATGATACATTGTCTCCAATAAAAAGACAAGTGTTTTTGAGGCGCGGACAGTTCGTTTCCGAATATGCCTCTTGGGAGACATAATGAAGGTTTCTATTCTTGGACATGGGGTTGTCGGTAAAGGAGTATGGGAAATGCTCCAGGGCAATGGACAGTTTGAGGTGCGCAACGTTCTCGTCAAGAAAGGTGAGAAGAGTGCTGACTTCATGACCGAGTCCTTCGATGACGTTTTGAATGATGACTCTGAGCTTGTCGTCGAGTGCATGGGTGGAGTAGACCCTGCATTCGAGTTCGCATCCAAATGCCTTAATGCCGGAAAGAGCTTCATAACATCAAACAAGGCTTTGGTTGCAGCTCATGGCATTGACCTGCTTTCGCTGGCATTGAAAAACGGAAAGGGCTTTCTGTTCAGCGCCGCATGCGGAGGGGCAATACCAATTCTCCAGAATCTCCATCTGGCACGTAAGACCGACAGCATAGTATGGGCAGGTGGAATCCTGAACGGTACCACAAACTACATCCTCGATTCCATGGACAGAAGGAACCTGGGTTTCGATCAGGCCCTCGCAGAGGCGAAAGCCTTGGGCTACGCAGAGTTTGACCCGACTGCAGACCTTTCAGGCATGGACACCATGAGGAAGATCATGCTGATGAGCATGGTTGCATATGATGTTCTTCCAAACTCCGACTACAATGTAGAGGGAATCCAGAATGTAAGTGCAGCTGACTTTGACGTTGTGAAGGAGATGGGATGCACAATCAGGCTTGTCGGAAGATGCGGGCTTGCCGATTCCGGTCGCCTTTATGCATATGTCCAACCGGTGGTTTGCCCAAGAAGCGATTTCTATGCAGGTGTGCTCTGCAACATAAACATAGCCCAGTATGAGGGAAAGTGCTCCGGGATCATGTCATTCATGGGCCAGGGAGCAGGTCGTTATCCCACCGCTTCTGCCATTCTTAGGGACATGACATCCCTCAGAGAGGGGCAGATGCACATGCTAGGCGAAAAGTGCCTGGTGGGATTTGCTTGCAACAGCTCAAACGAGTGCAAGGGAAGCTACTTCGTGAGAATCGAATCATCCCATGTCGACGCAATTGAGAAAAAGGTCGGTGTTGAAAAGGCCATTGCGCAGAAGGACGGATTTTCATATGTAATCACCAAGCCGATAGCAGTGATGGATATGCACTCTCTGGTCTCTGAGTTGAGAAGAAAGGGAGCCCATGTGTTCTTTGCGCAGATGAAGGGTTGAATATGATCAAGGTTGCCAAATTCGGAGGATCGTCTGTTGCAGATGCATCCCAGTTCAAGAAGGTGAAGGACATAGTCCTTTCTGATCCGGCCAGAAAGCTGGTCGTCGTCTCTGCCGCCGGAAAGCGTGACTCAAAGGACCACAAGATCACTGATCTCCTCTATCTTTGCCATGCCCACATTTCCTATGGTGTCCCGTGCGATGACATTTTCAACAGAATCAGGGAGAGGTTCATAGAGATACGTGACCAGTTGGGCCTGTCATTCGAGATAGAGAAGGAGCTCGATGCCATAGGCTCCAAGATCAGCAAGGACATGAGCGTCGATGAGCTGGTCTCACGTGGCGAGTACCTCACATCCAGGCTTATGGCAGAGTATCTGGGATATTACTTTCTGGATGCTGCACAGTGCATTTTCATGGACTTCGATGGCAAGTTCCAGCCCAGAAAGATATCCGATGCACTGTCTGCGGCAATGAAGGAGCATGAAGGCATTGTCATCCCAGGTTTCTACGGCAGCCTCCCATCCGGCAAGGTCAAGGTGATGAGCAGGGGAGGAAGTGACATTACGGGTTCACTTATCGCAGCTGCATGCAACGCTGACATGTATGAGAACTGGACGGATGTTTCCGGAATTCTTATGGCAGACCCGAGGATAGTCGAGAACCCCAGCCCGATTTCGGAGATCACATTTGCCGAGCTGAGAGAGCTTGCCTACATGGGGGCTTCGGTTCTTCATGAGGATTCAGTCGCCCCGGTCAAGGAGGTGGGAATACCTCTCAACATCCGCAACACAAACGACCCGAGCCATCCTGGCACAATGATTGTTGACAAGGCCAGCGAGGACGAGAACGTCAACGACAGGTTCATAACCGGCATCTCAGGAAAGAGGAACTTCATAATCCTCACCGTGTCCAGACGCCTGAACAACTCAAACGAGACCCTTCGGGATGTCCTTGAGATCTTGGACAGGCACAAGGTGCAGGCGGAGCACATTTCCATGGGCATTGACCAGTTCGCTCTTGTCCTCTCGCAGGTGAGCATAGGTGACTCCCTCTATGAGATAATAGGGGAGATAAAGGCCAAGTGCTCTCCTGACGATGTGGAGATCCAGGACAACATAGCCCTAGTCGCTGCTGTCGGAAGAAAGATGATATTCCGTCCTGGAATCTCCGGTAAGGTCTTCAACGCACTCGGAAAGGAAGGCATCAACATCAGGACAATCGCGCAAGGTTCGGATGAGCTTGCAATCATTGTCGGAGTTGACAACAGCCAGTTCGAGAACACCATCAGAATCCTGTATCACAGCTTCGCTGGATAACTTTTCACATTTTCTTCTCTGAAAACCCTTATGTTTTCGACAAAGTCTGCGTATTGGGTTCCAAAGGAGAAGAATATGTTCACTTCAATCAGATTCACAATGGTAAACTCGATCGGTACTCCTGTATCGGTTAACCTCTACAACGAAGATGGTCTTGTAGACTATGAGATCTTCATGCCAGATCTTGGAGTCAAGGACTCAAAGAGGCGTAGTCTTGGACATTTGGCCTCTTCAAAGTTCATGGACAAACTAAAGAAAAGCGGGTTCATATATTTCATCGAAAGCTTTGCAAACAGCGACGCGACAGAGAACGAAGGGGACTTCTGGGACCTGGGACTGGAACTTGAGAATGGCGAGCAGATCAACATCCATGGGCCAAGGCCGGAGGAATCTGTTCTGTATCCTTTCATCCAGGATTTCTCCGAGCTGTTGGACTGGCAGTTCTCAATAACGCAGTTTGTCAGCCCCAGCAGAGTGGACAAGCTTGAGATTGCATTCATCTTCAATGAGATGGGGCCCGATTTTCTGGATGCCACCTTGCGCTATGAACAGTGCGACCACACAGAGACAGTCATCCTGGACCGCTCATCATTCACTTTCAGCTACCAGAAGAGATTTCCTGCAAGCTGCTATCACAGCGCCTATAAGTGCAAATGTGAACAGCAGGTCAGGCAGATTCTTGACCAGACCTCCGAAGCCATGAATGATGAGCGGGTGTTTGAGGATGTTTATGAAGCCCATCTTGAACATCCGGTTGTACAGTTCAAATTCACATTCCATGACGGCAGCACCGCAGAGGTCAGAAGGAGCCTTTGCAGGGAATGTCTGAGAGACCAGCTTTACATTGAAAGGATAGATGTCCTCTTCGTTACAAGCCTGAACCTGATGTACAAGGGAGGGATTTTTGACAAACGCTTTCTGCTTGGACAGTCCGAAACGGAGGATGCTCCATTCTCGGTGCAGTATGAAGAGGGGCGTGAGATGGCCTGAAATGGCATTATGCGGGGATTAATCAGAAATCATCGTCCTGATTGGACTTGTTGTACTCTCCTCCGTCATAGTAGAAACCGTTGTTGAGAAGATCGTCATCGTCATCATCGTCGATGTCCTCTTCCTCATAATCTTCATAGTCGCTCACATCTGGAGCATCATATATGTCGTTGATCTCGTCGTCATCGTCGTCGAAGTCGTCATCTTCGTCCTCGTCCTCGTCGTCATCGTCTTCGTCGTCGATCTCATCGTCGAAATCATCATCGTCATAGAAATAGTCGCCGTACTGTCTTCTTCTCTTTGGCATGTGCAACTCCTTCGTTTACTGAAAGCATAGAATCACCAAATGCAGATGTCAATTGAGTTTTTATCATACGTTAGGTATACTGCCAGCAGAGGAAAAACATATGAAAGGAAAACTGACCAAACTTATCATTGCACTGGTTGTTGTCATTGTCGCACTTACCAGCTGCTCAACCACCATTGCTCTCAAGACACTCGTACCTGCAAAGGTTGACGTCAGCGGACTGAAGTCCATTGCCGTCATGTCAACACAGGACAACACAAGATGGCTCCGTCCATCATTCTGGAATTCCTATGTTCCAATTCAGTCCGTGGACCCAACATTCAGACGCTATGTTAGCGTGATGTCAGGACTTGATTTCGGTGTCTCGTCTGCTATCACAGATGCTGCCAGCGACATGATCTACAGGGCAATTGACACAGGTCTCTCCTACAAGGTCATTGAGCCGAAGCTCACGGATGCATATGTCACAGTTGGACAGAGCAACATGAACCTCAGAAAGACTCTGATGGACAACAATGTCGATGCCATCCTCAAGACAGAGATCTCCTACCTCTACTATGACGAGTATATCAGACAGGAGACCTCGAGATACTCCTCAACGGACCAGTACGGCAGAACATACTACCAGAAGAGCTTCTACTTTGTGCAGCAGTATGGACTCACAATCTCCTACACCCTCACCGATGTGGAGAACAACAGAATCATTGCCACAGGTTCATTCTCCTCAGAGAACCGCGAGAAGAGCACAAAGATCGGCCATACCGTTGATGCATTCGACAACTACACCGAGGACTATTACACCATCACATCTGCCTCGAAGCTTTTCAGAAGCCTGATCACCGAGTTCACAGATTCGTTCAGGAACGAGCTTTCACCGCACTATGTGACCGAGTACTTCACGTTCTACAAGAACAAGCCTAAGGTGGACAGCCTTGATGCTGCCTATGATGCACTTGAAGACGAGAGATGGAAGGTCGCTCAGGATCTGTTCTATGCAGAGTACCAGAAATCCGGACACATCAACGCCGGACTGAACGCCTCAATCCTCTTCTTCGCAAACGGTGACCATGACAAGGCATTCGCCCTTGCCCAGGAGATCTATGACAAGACCGGAGAGCCGGAGGCCATGGACCTCTACCAGCAGTTCAAGAGAATCACAGACAGAGAGAGCGCAGCCGAGAAGCAGATCAACAGCACAGAGAAGGCCGGAGCGAACGGTAGCTCATCGGATCTGATCGGATTCTGACATGCTATTTGTCATAACCGGAAACGGAAAAGGCAAGACCACCAGCTCCTTGGGGATGGTGGCCAGAGCCATGGGACAGGGCCTAAAGTGCTCTGTCCTTCAGTTTCTTAAGGCAAACCCAAAGGCTTTGGGCGAGTATAGGACATTCGCAAAGTTGGGCCTGGAGTGGGAATCCTGGGGTCAGGGTTTTCTGTGGGACCAGACTGATCTTGAGCCTACAGCAAAGCTGTGTGCCAAGGGCTGGGAAAGCTTCAAAGCCAAGGCTGAAAGCGGCACCTATGGCCTGATTGTGCTGGACGAGTTCACCTATGTCCTTAACTATGGGCTTCTTGAGCCGGAGATGGTCATCAGCTACATCTCCAGTCATATCGGCACAGAAGGCTTTCCACATGTGGTGATCACCGGTCGTGGTGCACCCAAAGAGCTTGTGGACATTGCAGATACGGTAAGCGAGATCAATGAGATCAAGCACCACTACAGAAAAAACGGCGGGAAAACCGTTAGGGGAATAGAGTTCTGAATGCCCATGTGCTTATATTGATGGTCTAAAATGGCCTAGTTTTTGTCTTTTTGCATTTTTAGTCACAATTTTGCTGATATAGGCCATCGTTTTGTGGTAACGATGGCCTGTATTTTAATCTTTTACATTCTTCTTCCAAAAATAGGCCACTTATTATATGATTTACAATACCCTCGGTTTGGCTCGACCACGACCGAGACCTGCCGCTTGTCGGCAAAGGAGGCCTTTGTGCTTATTGACATTACCATGGCCAATTTCAGGTCAATTAAGGATCCGCAGACCATCTCATTTGCGGCCCTCAGGGACAAGAGGATGGACCAGTCCAAGATTCAGATTGTATCGGACAGGCTCAAGGTTCTAAGGACCGCTTCGATAATCGGTCCAAACGGTGTAGGAAAGAGTACCGTTGTCAGGGCTTTGGAGGCCGTCAAGGGCATAGTCATGGCCGATCCTGCGGATGAGAATCCCCTCAGAAGAATCCTTGCCGGATCGCTCTTTGCATACAGCGATGTGAAGAACCAGCCTGCGGAGTTCACGTTGAGGTTCCTTCTCAGGGAGGCAGTCTCCGAGGAAGAGCCGGAGGTTGTGGCCACATACAGCATCAAAGCTGATTTGGACCATGTCTGGGAGGAGAGTCTCTACTACAATTTCGGCACATCCAAGAAGCTGATGTTCGACAGAGTCGCTTCATCCAACCCGACTGACGAGATCACATACAAGGTTCGCTGGGGAAAGCTCTATCGTGGCGACAAGAAGCGCAACGAGAAAGCGGTAGACTGCAGACATTCGTTCATCAGGAACGCTGCCGACAAGGGTGGTGAGACATGCTCCGAGGTCTACAGATGGTTTGAGGACGTTCTGGACATCCTCCCGATGGGAGTCGGAACATCGTCTGAGAAGTATGTCGCTTCGATGCTCAACGCACACCCGTCCTGGAAGGAGCAGCTGATCAACTTCTTCTGGAGCATGGATGTCACAGACATCAGGGACATAAGAGTCGGTTCGAACAGAGACGGAAAGTTCGTCCAATCCAACGATGGTGACATGGTGTTCTTCGTGCACACCAACACCAAGGCTGCTATGTTCAGCCCATATGGAAAGGAGAGCCTTTCAATCAAGAGACTGTCACTTCTCGCCCTTGCATTCTTCGAGGCCTTCACCAAGGCTAAGGTTCTGGTGGTTGATGACTATGGAATGTTCCTCCATCCAGAGGTTCTGATCTATCTGACAAGCGTCTTCACAAATGGATGTAAGCGTGCAAGTCAGCTGATTGCTGTGGATTGCAACCCGACTCTGCTTGAGGACGGACTTCTCAGACGCGATGGAATCTACTTTGCAGAGAAGGACAGCATCGGATCCACCGTCTACTATCCTCTGAGCAACTTCAGAATCGGTCCTGGTGGAAAGACCCGTGCAATGTATGAGAACGGTGCATTTGGTGCACTGCCGATAACAAGCGAGTTCCGCTTCGTGAACGAGGAGGCATGACATGAACAGAAAGAGAACCCCTGTATTCCCAAAGAAGACCATCCTCATTGCAACTGCAAACGCCGCAATGGCAGCATATTTCTCCAGAGTCAGGAAAGACTGCAGATATGTCAACATGACGGTGCAGTACCTTCCTGCTGACAATCTGGACGATCTGATCAAGGCAACCGGAAAGGCAAGAATCGCCGGAAAGTTCGCTTCCGCATGGGCACTGTTCGGTCTGACGGATTTTGGTCTTCAGCCGGATGACATCAAAGCCGCACAGCCTTTGGCTGATTCCAGGAAAGTGAAACTCGGTTGGGTCTCCCCAAACATCAGCATTTGGCTGTTCTTGCACCTCAAGCCGCTCAACATCTATGTCGACAATGCTTCTCAGGTCGATCAGGCCCTGGCCAAGGTGTTCCCGGGCTATGAGCCAACTGCGGAGTATCTTACCAATGAGGGACAGGACATCCACCTCAGATTGTTCTCCTCATTCAGCAAGGCAATTCTCAACTCAAGCGTCTACAACAAGATTGCAGAGAAGAAGAACGGTGTTGCAGCAACAACCTTCCCGCTTCTTTATGAAGACATCAAGGAGCTTTGCGGTGAGGCAGATCTGTCACACAACCAGAAGCTGCTCGCAAAGTAAGAGTGCCATATCGGGGATTTGAGAGATGAATGGTCTTTTGCTGTTCACATACACAGCCTCAATTGCAGTCGCTTGCATGGCCTTGTCCTTGTCCATAGCGTCACATATTCTCCACAAGACAGCTTGGGGCGGGAGATACATTGTCTTCCAGAGCTGTCTGGTGGGAATCATGGTGCTGTTCATGGCCTCCAAGCTGTCGCTGTTCTTCCTTCCGGAGGGGCTGTCCAGGATTTTCAAATTCATCTTTGAGACCGTGACAATCACAAGCATGGCGTTTGTGATTGTCTTTCTCCCATACTTCCTCAGCTGGGTCATCGCAAAGCCATGGAGAAGGTTGCAGACTCTCAGATTCTATCCAATGTCTTTCGTGTATTTCGGGCTTGGTCTTGCGGCACAGATCGTCAATGATGAAACGTTCGGGTTCTGGGTGCATCTTGCCCAGACTTTGATAGCCTTGGGAGTATACATCTACTGCATAATCACCTTGTGGGTGAACCTGAAGAACATCGAAGATCCTGCTGCAAGGCATATTGCGCTTGCGATCAACATCGTGAGCCTGTCCTTGATTCCGCTTTCGATCCTGGCTCTCTTCTTTGAACTGGTTGCAGACTTCAGCTATCCGGTTTATGTGTTTGCGTTCTCGCTGGTCATCGTTGTCTACGATTACATCAGATTCGACCTTGACCGTCAGGCTATCGAGAACAAGCCTGAGCTGAGCTTTGAGAGCCTTTCAAAGTACAAGATCTCCGAACGCGAGTTCACCGTCGTCCAGTTGATCTGCGAGGGACTGACCAACAAAGAGATTGCCAACGAGCTCTCTATTTCGGTCAACACGGTCAACAACCACGTTGCAAACATTTTCAGCAAGTTGGATGTCCGATCAAGAATCGACCTTCTCAAGGTCCTGAAAGAAGGGCCGTGGTCCTGACATTGGCCCATTGAGCCCTTCTTTGAGCAACATAATAGATACTTATATATCCCATACATTGAAAGAAACCTCAATTTACTGTACAACTAAACAGTCATGGGAATGCCCATGTGGAGTTTGCTATGGAAGTCAGAGTTAGATATGCACCTTCCCCGACGGGGCTTCAGCACATCGGTGGGGTCAGAACAGCCCTTTTCAACTACTTCTTCGCCAAATCAAACGGCGGAAAGTTCATACTCAGAGTCGAGGACACGGACCGTGAACGCTACAGCGACGAGTCCCTCCAGGATCTGTATGATACCCTCAGCTGGTTGGGTGTCAAATGGGACGAGGGCCCAGTCGTCGGTGGTCCATACGGACCTTACATCCAGAGCGAGCGCTTTGCCATCTACCAGGAATATGCCAAGAAGCTTGTTGACATGGGCAAGGCCTACTACTGTTACTGTTCAGCTGAAAGGCTTGAGGCCTTGAGACAGAAGCAGATTGATGAGAAGAGCCCGGTTCAGGGTTATGACGGGCATTGCCGAAATCTCACAGCCGAGCAGAGAGCTGAGCTTGAGGCTCAGGGGATAAAGCCTGTCATCAGACTCAAGGTTCCCAGAGAGGGAAGCACGACTTTCCATGATGTTCTGATGGGTGATATCACAAGAGACAACAAGGACATCAGCCCGGATCCTGTTCTGCTGAAGTCAGACGGGTTCCCGACATATCATCTGGCCAACGTCATCGATGACCACATGATGGGCATTACCCACATCATGAGAGCTCAGGAGTGGATTCCTT
>JAEEGL012761553.1_pt1 | contig 21105 bp, 19 predicted proteins | sample 9134231 | NCBI WGS metagenome assembly JAEEGL01 (sample SAMN16246548, study PRJNA631951) | gut metagenome | biome: gut microbiome; feature: rumen; material: fiber-attached | host: Bos | place: Iran: Karaj | collected 2018-10 | reverse complement strand
TAGTGAAAATAATATCTATGATTACGGTAATAGAATAATGTTAAGGGCAAATAAAGAAAGAATTTTTGGGTATTTAAATGAAAAAAAAAGGATTGCCAAAATTGGGGTTTTAGATTTAGGAATAGGTAGTGGATATTCGACGGATTGTTTTATCAAAGCGTTTGACAATTATACCGTAATAGAAGGAGACGCGGATATTATTGAATTTTATAAGCAAAGGCATACTAACGAAAACGTAAATATTATTAATTCGAATTTTGAGGATTATTTTTCGAATAAGAAATATGATGTAATTATTATGGGCTTTGTCTTAGAACATGTTGAGGATCCAGTTGGCCTATTAAATAAATATCATGATTTTTTGGCTGATAAAAATAGTATTGTTTTTGTGGCAGTTCCTAATGCACTGGCTTTGAATAGAAGGATTGGATATGAGGCGGGCATGTTGGATGATTTTTATGAACTTTCACAGAATGATATCAAACTTGGGCACAGGAGATTTTTTGATAAGGATTCATTGACACATGTATGTGAAGAAGCGGGATATGAGATCGAATGTATAGAGGGGGTGTATTTGAAGTATTTATCAACAAGTCAAATGCTTCAACTTGATATTTCAGAAGCAATCATGGATGCGATATGTAATGTTAGCAGAGATTACCCAGAATTGTCTGTGGGAATGCTTGCAAGATTAAGAAGTGGAAGATAATAATGGAGAATAGTAATGAACAATACTATCGGTGTTGTAGCACCAAATTCTGTAATTGGGAGAAATTTTATTGATTTCATAGAAGATGAGTATAAAGTAATTACCATAGGAAGAAATAATTGTGATATATATTGGGATTTATCGGATGGAAGGCTTAAGGAATTACCTAAAGATATAGATTGCATTATTTCATTTGCTGGCATTATATTTGCAGACAGTGATGAAGAGATAATTCGGATGATTGAAGTAAATACTGTTGGAGCATTAAAGATATGTATGGCAGCTGAAAAAATAGGAGTTAAACATGTAATTATTATTTCATCAATTAGTTCTATACTTTCTTCTACATCTGATTATTATGGATATTATTCTTTGTCTAAAAAGTATGCTGAAAAAATTGTAGATTTTTATGGGAAGAACCATGATATTAGTATTTGTGTGGTTAGACCAAGCCAGGTTTTTGGATGTGATGATAAATATGGCAAATCCCAGAAACTGCTATACGAGATAATACATGCGGCTTGCGAGAATAAAGATATAGTTTTTTGGGGGAGAAATGATGCCATTAGGAACTATATATATGATAAAAATCTATTCAATATGTTAAAAGAAATAATTGCACGCAGGCATCAGGGCGTTATAGATGTAATAAATAAAAAGAATTATACGCTGTCAGAAATAGCAAGTGGAATATGCGAAGCTTTTGATAGTACTTCTGAGATAACATTCGATGGTACTAAAAAAGATATAAGTGATAATGGCTTTTTTTTAAGGAAAGACTATTTTTTGCTATGGGATGTTCCTTATGTTGACTTTTTTGAGGCGATTAAAGCGATCAGCGTGATATACAAGTAGTCTTATTAGGAGGTGTGTGTTGACTACAATTATGGTAACAGCTGCTTCTGGCATAATAGGGTATGGAATAATTAGGAATCTAGCTAAAACTGGATATAGAGTGATTGGAACTACAATATATGAGACTTCTCCTGCTGATTGTTTCGCAGATTGTGTCGAAATAGTTCCAAGAGCAGATGATGAAAAATATATTGAAGCTATTTTAAGAATAATTAGAGAGCAAAAGGTAGATATACTTATCCCAGGTCATGAAGCAGAGTTATTTGTATTGAATAGGCATAGGCAAGTAATAAAAGGGACAGGAGTAGTATTATTGCTAAATAATTCTGAACTTATTGATCTATGTAAAGATAAGTGGCTTTTCTTTTGCGAATTGGAAAAAAGAAAAGTTAAGTGCCGAATAAAGACTTCTATTTCTAGAGAAGATATAATGAAAATGGATGTACCGATTGTTGTTAAACCTCGCAGGGGATCAGGCTCAAAGGGCTTCAAAGTAATTAAAAGTATAGATGAATTGTACGAGTTGATAATTAAGTTAGATGAAGGATATATTTTTCAACAGTATGTAGGAAGCGAAGATGAGGAGTATTCCGTGTCAGCTTTTTTTGATAATAGTTCATATTGCAAAGCAAAAATGGCAATAAAAAGAAGACTTTCTAAAGATGGTTATACTGAAATAGCGGAGTCGGTACATGCGGAATTGTTTGATAATGATATTGTTGAATTAGCTGAGATATTAAAGCCTATCGGACCAACTAATTTTCAATTTAGAAGAGTTGGGGATAGTAATAAACTATTGGAAATTAATCCAAGGATTTCTTCTTCGACTTCTATAAGAGCTAAATTTGGATATAATGAATGCGCTATGGCGGTGGATTATTTTTTGTATGGAAAAGAGATAGTACAGCCATGTATAAAAAAAGGCAAAGCTATTCGATATATTGAGGATTATTTGATGTATGATGGCAATAATATCTGATATACATGGAAATTACGAAGCACTGAAACAAGTCATGAATGAAATTGATCACTTAGGAATTACTGAGATTTATTGCCTTGGTGATGTGGTAGGATACTATTCACAAGTAAATGAGTGTTGTGTGCTTTTGAAAGAAAAAAAAGTTAGATGTCTAATGGGAAATCATGACTGGTATATGATATCAGAAACAAGTTGTGAAAGATCTAAAAGCGTAATGGATTGTTTGAATTATCAAAAGAAAATAATAACTTCTGATAATCTGAAATGGATAGCTACTTTTCCAGTTATAATAAAGGCTAATAATATTTCTATGGTGCATGGAGGGTGGAATAATCCGATTGATGAATACATAAACCCTTCTGCTGAATATTTCGAAGGGATTGAAGGCGAATTCTTTGCTTCTGGACATACTCATAAACAGATTATATGTGACTATGGAGATAAAAAATATTGCAATCCTGGATCAGTTGGTCAGCCAAGAGACGCAGACAATCGAGCTGGGTTTGCAACGTATGATAAAGGATTATTTAAACTACATAGAGTGCAGTATGATTATGAAAAAACTATAGAAGTAATGAGGACAGCTGGATTTTCAGATTATTATTCAGGATGTCTTCGTGATGGCGCTGCAAGATTGCATGCATAATGACGTTTAGTTAAGAGGATATGCGGGAAATATATGAAAAGAATCGCGATAATGCAACCGTATTTTTTTCCATACATTGGATACTGGCAATTATTAGAATGCGTGGACGCTTTTGTTGTTTATGATGATGTAAATTATATCAAACGTGGATGGATAAACAGAAACAGGTTATTGTCTGATAAAATAGATTATTTAAAACTTCCCTTGCTTGGAATTAGTCAAAATAAGAGGATTAATGAAATTGAGATAAATGAGAGTGATAGTTTTGTAAGTAGGAATATGTCTATTATACATGAAATATATAAAAAAGCTCCATATTACATTCCTATAGAGAATGAATTAAGGGCTTGGATGGCAATTAAAGAAAAAAAATTGTCGGAGTATCTTGCCGAACAGATTCGAGAAATATGCAGTTTTTTAGAGATATCTACGGAAATAATGCTTTCTTCATCAATTGATAAGCCAGATAGTTTAAAAGGTGAAGATAAAATAATGTGGATTTGTAATGCACTTGGAGCAAATGAGTACATTAATCCAATAGGTGGTTTTGAGTTGTATGATCATTCTCATTTTATGGAAAGGAATATTAAACTCGAGTTCCTAAAACCAAGATTGACGCCATATAAGCAATTTGATAATGAATTTGTTCCTTCGTTATCAATTATTGATGTATTGGCATTTAATGGCATAGAAGGAACAAAGAAGATGTTGAGTGATTATGATTTGATTTCTCTGTGATGTTCTAAATGATTTTAATATGATTGGCGATAGAATGATATTTTGGTATAGGCTCTTTGTTTAGAGCGGTGCTACTCACCGCTCTTTTTTAAGATAGACAAAGGCTCTTTAGTCATCAGTTTTTTCAAAAAGGTCATCAAGTTGGACAACCTTGCTAACATAATTACTGTACTTGTTTGGCTTTATACCATATGTAGTGATCATGGCAACTTGTATTGTTTTCTTTGTCCCAGTGACGTTTCTGAAAACAGAAACTTTGTTTTTTAAAGATTCGTCGTATTCCTTAGTTATTTCATATGGCTGCGTGGAAAACTTGTCTTCACAGAGGCTTATTACGTGATCCCTGCGGTCTATGAGCATGTCTATCTGCGCACCTTTTTCTGTGTCATTTCCTTGTTTGGACCATGCAGAAACAGTTGATAGTATGCCGGATATACCAAGCTTTTTCTTAATCTGAGCGATGTGATCCTTGCAAACCTGCTCAAAAGTGAGACCTTGCCATGTGTTTCTTGTTGGATTATCAGTAGTATTACTCCAGAAATGATCATCTTTTCCATAGTTATCTCGTACGAAACGGAAATAGAACATTGTGAAATAATCACACAGCTGATATGTTTTTTCTCTGCTCTTGTTTCCGTATTTGGTGTTGACCCGGATAAAACCTGAATTTTCAAGATCAGATAGCATTTTGGTAAGATCTCCATTAGCAGGAAGCTTTGTCATAGCTGATATTTCTGATCTTTCGAGTCCTTTCTTTTTCTGGCTTAATGCATCTACAATCTTTATGTACTGGTCACTGTTTTTGAATAACGTCTGAAATAACTGGTCGAATTCGTCCCATAATTCTGACCTTCTATTGAAAAAGATCATGTCAATATTCTCGTTTAAGGAAAGTTCTCTGTCTAATAATCTCAGATAGAAGGGGATTCCTCCCATAATCATGTAACATATGGTGATATCATATCTTGACCAGTAAATATCTCTTGAATTAAGGTACTGTTCTGTATAGTAAAGATCCAGAGGATTGAGATATATTCTGCATGTGCGACGGTTGAAAAGACCGCCTTTATTTTTATCTATGTTCTTTACCAACCATGAGGTGGAAGAACCGCATGCCACGAAGACTAGGTTTTTGCGGGAACTTCCCCATGAGTTCCAGAACCATTCGAACGCAGGAAGGAACCCGGATAGCTGGTTATCCATCCAAGGCATTTCGTCAAAAAATATAACTTGCTTTTTCTCTGGATCTTTTTTTTCAAGATAGTCTCTTAACAGGAAAAATGCTTCTGTCCAGTCTTTGGGAACGTCGTGTTTTTCGTTTGAACAGTGGTTAAGTTCAAGTGTGAAATTCTTGAGTTGTTCCTGTTTAGGGCGATCATATGCGCCTGTGAATTTAAAATCAAATTTGTTTTCAAAGAATTCGTTGACAAGGAAAGTTTTGCCCACCCTTCTTCTGCCATATACAACTACAAGCTGAGCTTCTTCCTCGTCCATAACTCTTTTTAAGCGTTTTATTTCTTTTTCACGTCCTATTATGCTGCTCATAATGTTACACCTCATAATATTTCTCTATATGTAATATAATAATTGACTTATAGATGAAAATCAATAATAAAATCATCTATAAGTTGTCATAAAAGCCTTTTATAGAGAAAAATATACATGACATAGTCATCATGTCATGAAGGGGGCTATAATATTGTTAAGAATACGATATTGCGATAAAATATTTATATGAACAAAGAAATCTTCGTGACAAGATCCTCCATGCCAACTTATGAAGAGTACTGTGAAGCTATTAAGCCGTTATGGGACTCCCACTGGCTTACTAACATGGGACAGTACCATCAGAAACTGGAGCAGGAGTTAAAAGAATATCTAGATGTGCCGGAAGTATCGTTGACAGTTAACGGACACATGGCATTAGAACTGGCGATTCAGTCCTTTGGATTTCCTGAAGGGTCTGAAGTAATAACTACGCCCTTCACTTTCATTTCTACTACTCATGCTATTGTGCGAAACAGGCTTGAACCGGTTTTTTGCGATGTGAAAGAATCTGACGGATGCATAGATGAGACTAAGATCGAAGCTCTCATAACTCCTAAAACTGTGGCAATTCTCCCTGTTCACGTATATGGCCACATATGCAATGTTGATGCAATCCAGCAGATTGCAGATAAATACGGATTAAAAGTAATATATGATGCAGCTCATGCCTTTGGAGAAAAATATAAGGGCGTGGGAGTTGCCAATTTTGGTGATGCATCAATCTTTAGTTTTCATGCGACAAAGGTATTTAACACCATCGAAGGGGGCGCAGTCTGCTCCACGAATCACGATATATATGAGAAAATGTATAACCTAAAGAACTTTGGAATCAGGGGAGAGGAACTGGTGGTTTCTGTAGGAGCCAATGCTAAGATGAATGAGTTTGAAGCTATAATGGGCTTGTGCAATCTTAAGCACTTACCTGAAGCTATTGCAGATAGAATGCGAGTCTATGATCAATATACAGGCAATCTCAAAAAAGTGAAAGGAATAAGACTATTTGAAACTGACAGTGATAAAACAATTATGAACTACGCATATTTCCCCATTCTTGTTGAGGGTGGATATAAGCTGAACAGAGATGAATTATATAACAAATTAGCAGATAACGGTGTTCATTGTAGGAAGTATTTCTACCCTGCGACGGCGGATCAAGCATGCTTTAAGAATCTGTATAGAAATATAGAGATAAGTATGGCCAGAACACTTGCGGAAAAAGTGCTGGTTTTGCCCTTGTATGAAGGGATGAGTGAATATGAATTTGAAAGGGTAATGGCATGTATTATGTAGTTGAAATAAATGGAGAACGGATCCGATGATTGAACTATACGATTATTTATCGAATATTAAAAAAGAAAGAGAAGCCTTGGTGGATGAAAAGTCAAAAGAAATATTTGATATTAGATTTAAATATTTTCTTACAAGGGATTATCAATGCTTAAGAAATGAGATTGGTAATGTTATAGATAAAATCAATAGCATTCCGATATTAGATTACTATTTTGATAAGAATAAGAATATAAAATATCTGGTGATTTTTGGTGGTGGCCATTATGGACATTTAACTTATGATCTGCTCAAGAAATCTATGTATAAGGATTACTTGATTTATTTTTGCGACAATAATACTGAAGTACTTAATAGATTAAATGACGATGGATATAGAGTATTGACTGCACAGGAGCTAATCAGGAATTATCGTGATGGGGTGGTGATAATTGCGGGTTACAACACTCGGTTAGATATTTATGACCAATTACAATATTCCGGTTTTCCAATGGATAAAGTGATTAATCCTGTTTCTGGGATATTAGTTGGAACGTGTGGGAATCAGTATTTTGATTTTTTTAATTCTGAACGGGATGATGAGATTTTTGTTGATGCTGGGTGTTTTGATGGTGGAACTAGCATAGAATTCACAAAATGGGCAAAAGGATATAAACAAATAATAGCTCTTGAAGCTAATAAATATTTTGTTAAACGTTGCAAGGATAATTTGAATAGTATTGATAGAGTTACAATATTAGAAAAAGCAGCATGGAACAAAGCAGATTCTCTTTTGTTTAGAGATAGTTCTTTTGATGGTGGTGCTAGGATAGATGGTTGCGGTTCAAGCGTTGTTGCTGCAGATAGTATTGATAATATCTTGCAAGGGAAAGAGGCTACTTTCATAAAGATGGATATCGAAGGGGCAGAGTATAAGGCACTTATTGGTTGCGAAAAAACGATAAAGGAATATAAGCCTAAACTAGCTATTAGTGTATATCATAAGCCTGAGGATATTATCGAAATACCATTTATTATAAAAAAATATAATCCTGATTATAAATTCGCACTTAGACATTATACTTCCAGCAGTGATGAAACTATACTTTATGCATTTTAAATTACTGGTTTTCGACGAGTATCTTTGAGGGAAAAATATGAGTAAGTATCAATTAATGATGTCATGTGGTGCTGTTGTCGATAATGTTGTGTATATGTCATCAGCTCTTATGAATGGATTGTTTTCATATGATTTAGAGAAAAAAAGTATTAGATACCTTATGCCGTTTACTAGTGAATTGCCTTGTTATGTTACACATTGTGGAGCTGTTCCATTTCAAAATGAGGTGTGGTTTATTCCGCAGCATGGGGAAAATATTTCGATTTATGATACATGCACCAATCAAATTAAGCTGATCAAGCCACTCTATACTGAAAAATACCAGGCTCCATCAGATGGTGTTCCTTCAATTAGTTATTTTTATGATAAACGTGGAAACAGTAAGCTTTATTTGCTTCCGGCAGCTATAGATGCTTTAGATATTATTGATTTGGAAAGTAAACAAATAGATGCAATATATGGGGTTATAAAGCAGGGAGAATCTTTAATAGCTGGAATATATCATAAAGGAGTGATATATGCATTTACAAGTGATGGTAAATGGAGAGTGGATATAGATGTAGATAACAAGAAGGTTAATCGCCATCCTGGGTTTGGTAAAGCTGTTTTGGACATAAAATGGATAGAAAAGACAAAAACTTTTTTGATGACTACTGCTGATGATGTGATGATGGTAGCTGAAAAGTCGTTGATACAAAGAACTGGAAATAATTCAGTTGATAAAATCCTTGATGTTGAGCATAAATATGGATATGCCTCGATTTATGGTGATTACATATTTTTGTTTCCGTGGAAAGACCACTATATTGGGAAAATAGATATAAATACGCTAGAAACTAGCGAAATTGATATTGGAAAAAGTAACGGTGTGCTTTATTTTAAGCCTGCTGATGCTGGAAAATTTATAATAGGAGTTTCTGAGAATTTGCCATTATTGTTGAAGATTGATAAAGATACAATGGCTATTGAAACTATAGAAATGGATATTGATTTTTCTGTTATTATCGAAAAAGTACATGAAAAAGGCATAAAGCGTCAGGATGTTTTCTGGAATAATGATTTATCTATTGTCTCCGAGAAAATGATAGATATAGATGACTTCGTTAGGTTATTTGTGTGAAGAGGATATATTAGATGCATAGGTTATGCGAAAGAGCTTTAAATTTTTTTCAAATATGTGATGAAAATGGCAGTGCCAGGTTATGCTCTTGGACAATCGATGGATATCTTGGCAAGCTTACCGAGCATAGCATTTATGATCTCTATAACAGTCCTCAGGCCAATGCCATAAAAGAACGGCATATAAAAGGTGATTATAGCTTGTGCAAACCGGATGCATGTCCTTATATTGCAATGAATGATATAGAAAATCATAGAATTGAGGTGGACAAGCTACCTGAGCTGCCAGATTCTCTTTATATAGGCTTTGAGAGGGTATGCAATTATTCGTGTATCACCTGCACATTAAAAAATACCATGTGTGAAAACGCGGGCAAAAACCTGGAAGAGAATTACAGAATCATAGAGGAAAGAATTAGAGAAGTTTTACCAAAGATTAAGACAATAAGTGCAAATGGTTGCGGTGAATTATTTGCATCAAAGCATACGCTAAAACTCCTATCTGAATGGGAACCTGAAGCACCGGATTCGGAATGTTCAGTGCAATTGGAAACAAATGGCTCTCTATTTAATGAAAAGAATTGGAAACAAATCGAAAATTTAGGTAAGTATAATCTGAGAGTAGCGATTTCTATAATGAGTTTTGATGAGCCTATTTATCAGTATCTGTCTGGAACAACATTACCTATCAGTAACTTGATTGACAATTTGCATTTTGTGAAAAAGCTTCGTGAAGAAGGCGTAATAAACTATCTTGAAATCGCGACAGTGGTGCAGGAACAGAATTTTAGAGAAATGCCAGAATTTGCCAGAAGAAGCATTGAAGAGTTTGGTGCTGATTATGTGAGACTACGACCATATGCCTGGTGGGGAGAGTGTTCTAAGACAGAAGCATGGTTTAAAGATGTGAGAAATCCACATCATCCTCTTTATTCAGAGTATAAAAAGGTGATGAGCCATCCTATCATTAAACATGAAAAAGTCCATGATTGGAGTGGAGGACGTGATTCTGAATGGGCATCTTTGGATCCGGAAAGATTACAAACTCTGAAATTAGAAGTGGTCACCTATTTGGCGACTAATATAGATGAAGTGCATTCTATGTTGGCAAATAACTTCGAAAATGCTACAAGTTACTATATCTATGGCTTATCTAATGCTGGAATGGTGTTGGCACGAATTCTAAAAGATAGGGGTATACAGATTGAAGGATTTGTAGATAGGAAAAATCATGGTGGTTCATGGCAGGGGATAAGAGTTTTTTCTATGGAAGAAGAAAAGTATCTTGATCATGATCTGCCAATTATCGTTACACCAATAGAACGGGCTGAAAATATTAGAGAAACATTAAAGAACAAAGGATGGGAGAAAACAGTATTACTACGCGAACTGGTAAGTTACGATAGACTAAAGGAACAGTTGTGTGACATATGAATAAAAATGAACTGGTTAGTATAATTTGCCTTTCATATAATCAAGCTCCGTATATTAAGGATGCACTGTCATGTTTTGTTAAACAAAAGACTAGTTTTGATATCAAAGTATATATATATGATGATGCTTCAACTGATGATACTGTCAGGATATTGAAGGAATATACGGGAAAATATCCTAAATTATTTGAAGTGATTATTTCGCCTATTAATGTGTATTCCCAGACGGATTGTTTTGATGCTTATTTAAGAGAAAAACTAAGGCCAATTGTAAAGGGGAAATATATAGCCTTCTGTGAAGGTGACGATTATTGGCTTAATGAAAACAAACTACAGCTGCAAGTAAACTATATGGAAACACATCCCAATTGCTCGCTTATTGCTCATGCAGCAAGATGGATCAATTGCCAGGATGGCACAGAGCGAGGATATCACCCATATGAACAGACAAGAGATCTGACTGCAGAAGAGGTTATTCTTCAGAATAATGGAAATCTCTCAACAGCTTCGTTACTTGCAAGGAGGGAAGTATATTTTTGTGATGAAAGATTTCCCAAAGTAGATGTTGGGGATATTCCGATACAGTTAAATGCTATTCTTAAGGGATCTGTCCATTATTTTGACGATGAAATGTGCGCCTATAGATATATGAGGCCTGGCTCATGGGGGGCTACTGTTGGATCTGAAGTAATTAAGCAGATAAAGCATAACCTGAGAATGATATCTTTTTTAGGCGAATATGACAATTATTCAAAACGAAGGTTTAAAGGTGCTATCAGGAAAAGAAAACTGTATTACATGTCATTGATTAACAGATTGTATGGGCAATTAAGCCAAGAAGAAAAAGATGAGTTATTGCTTTTGCATGATAAATATCTAAATGAAATTATAAAAGTATCACGTATCAGCAATGGAGATATTATCGTCGAAGAGGCGGATGTTGAGCAGCTTTCCAATAGAAAACATGTGGTTATTTACGGTTGTGGAGGAAATGCAGCAATCATCGGAAATATGCTGGATAAGATGGGGATAGCTTATGATGGCTTCCTGATATCAGATGGCCAGGACGGAATGGGCACTAAATATGATAAGCCTGTTTGGACATTATCAGACTACCCATATGATTTTGAAGAAACTGCAATTGTGGTTAGTGCAGGACAAAATTATGAAGAAGAAATTATAAAGGCACTTAGTCCATACAAAGGCTATTATCTGCTAACGCCACTATGGTATAGGGTAAACAATGTCTGAGATTACAAAGATAAGCGTTATTATTCCGGTTTACAACAAAGAACAATATCTCGCTCAGTGTATTGACAGCATATTATCGCAGACGCTGAAAGAGGTTCAGGTTGTATGCGTGAATGATGGTTCAACAGATAGTTCGTTGAAAGTTATGAATGATCTGGAAAAAAAAGATGATAGAGTACTTGTGATCAATCAGGAGAATAAAGGAACAGGAGTAGCAAGAAATGCTGGAATAGAGGAAGCAAATGGAGAATTTCTTGCGTTCATGGATCCTGATGATTACTACCCGGATGATAACTGTCTGAAAAAACTGTACGATGCTGCAACACAAAATGATGCAGATATGGCAGGAGGAAACAGGCGGGAACTTGGCCTGGGGATAGATGAACTTTTTGCAAATTCTATTTTTACCCAGGAAGGCGTTTTAGAAAAAAGCAGCAGCCAGTTATATTATGGACATACTAGGTATATATATCGCACGAAGTTTATTATGGATAATTCAATCAGATATTCTGATTCCACGTATTTTGAAGATCAGATGTTTCTGGTTAAGGCAATATTAAACGCTAGTAAGATTGTGGCAGTGCCGGACTGCGTTTATGTACATAGACTGTATGGTAGAACAAAGACGGTTTTGACTCGGGAATTGTTGGAGAAAAAGGCAAAAGCTGTATTGGAATGTTACTTGTTTGCAAAAACTAATGATTTAAGGTGGTGGTATAGCGGATACCTCAAGGAGATGCCTATACAGCTTGTTCATGATTTGAAACGTCTGGAAGGACGGAATCAGACAATCTGGGAATACTTGGATGAGATATTTGAAATAGAAAAAGAGTGGCTTGGTGATGTCAGAGAAGAAAAGTGGAGTCCTAAGCTTTTAGAGGAGAGACTAGAGCAAGCCTATAAAGAGGCTGAAGAATTAAAAAAAGTATTATTATCTGGAAACCAAGTAGTTATTTATGGCGCAGGATATGCGACAGAAAGACTTTTGGAAAAGCTTGAATCCTATAGGAATGTGTTGAATATCCTTGGTATAGCACAAAGCAAAGATGATGGAACAAGACAAGCATTTGGATACAAGGTAGCGACATTGGATAAATATCTTGAAGGTAGAGAAGAGTATCAGATAATAATCGTGATTTTAAATGCTACTGTTCGTATGGAAATGCTAGAGAATGCGAAAAAGCTCGGGTTTAAAAATGTTATGGCACCGGACATGGGAAAATTGCTATTTCTTGATTCCTTTTAACAGTATCTTGGAGATGAGTAGATGGGCGAAGCTTTGGTAAGCATAATTATGCCGATTCATAATGGCGGAAAATACATGCACAAGGCGATACAATCTGTGCTTGTTCAATCGTATGAGCATTGGGAATTGGTCATTATTGATGATGGTTCAGAGGATAATACATTTGCGATTGCAGATCGTTTTCGGAAAAGTGATTCTCGCATAACAGTCATAAAAAACGACGGAAATCAGCATGGAACAAATGTTGCCAGAAATATCGGGATAAAGGCTGCAAAAGCAGATTATATTACTTTTTTAGATTGCGATGATTATCTATTAAAAGATTCTTTAAAGCTCAGGATAGATTGCTTTGAAACCAATGACAATGTCGCGTTAGTTTATGGAAATGCGTTAATAGAAAATGAGCATATTACATACAAGTGCGAATATCCTGTCTTTACAGAAAACAGAGTGAACGAGCATCTTGCTAAAGAATTGTCCTTGTGCTCTCAAAATACCATCATGGTAGAGAAATCTGCGTTGAAAAAGGTGGGTTATCTTGATGAACGGTTAAAATGCTGGACGGATGATGATTTGGTTCTGAGTATAGGATTTAGATATGGAGTGCGTAGTTGTAATAAGTTTGTTGCCGTAATCTGCAAAGAAAATAGCAGTATGACAACAAATAAAGATAACGCATATCTCGGCCTTAAGCACCTTTTAAATAAATATCAAACACAAATAATATCTTATGCTGGAGTGAAAAGACTAATTCTATGGTACATAAGATTATTGGGAGCATACTGTTTTGCAAGAGAACGCAGCGCAAATGGTAGTAAAGTGAAAAAATATCTATATCATTTTTTACATGAAGAAATAAAGAGCAAATGTAAACCCTATTTTAGCAGTTATTTTGAATAGGAGCAGCATGAGGAAAAGATTATTTATTAGTATTGCAGTGGTTGTGGCACTGATATCGGGGTTAGTCCGTATCTTTTCTGTGGTTGAAAAACAGATAGCAAAGTCTGAACGAAATGTATATGGGAAACTTGAACAGGCCAGACTTTTCAATGATTGGTTGTGGATAATGAATAAGGGATATTCTATTGGTGAGTATCTTTTGTCCAAAGGATATGATCATGTGGCTATCTACGGACTAAGCAATGTTGGCTGCAGGCTAAAGGAAAGATTGGAAAAAGAAGGTGTGAGTGTTGATTATGGAATCGATAGAAATTCACTGCTTTATATTGAGAATATGGATTTATACTCGCCGGATGATAAGCTGCCAGATACAGGTGTAATAATAGTTACGCCTCTTCTTGATCAAGAAGATATTTGTGCTATGTTACAGAAGAAGGTGAACTGTGAAGTGCTGTCTATAAGGGATGTTATTTCAGATATCACCATGCAGAATGTGTAGTGTTGATGAAAACATCATGTGGAGGTGAAAAATGCTTGCTAACAGTAAGCTGATTTCAGATTATGCAGACGAAGGACTAATTGTAATATACGGAGCTGGCAAAATTGGCAGAAGCTGCCTTAAGTATATAGGTAAGGCAGATTATTATTGTGACAGAAACGCAGAAAGTATAGTCGAAGTCTCCGGGATTCCATGCATTACGCTTGAACAGCTGTTGGATAAAAACGAAAAGATGCTGGTTTTGTTGGCGCTGGCAGATGTTTCTGCGAAGGAGCAGATTAAAGAAATACTAAGTGAAAAAGATAATGTTTTAGTGGTGGATTTTATAGATAATCTAGATTCACGAAGATATAAGTATGTAAGTAACGAACGATATAGGTTAAATATAAACCTTGTTTATGATAATGATGGTTGGATTCTTGGGAAGTTTGCGACAAAGCTGGAACAGGAACTGGTGAAGCTTGGCCAAAATGTCACATTGTCTATAGATGAGGACCCTGAGGCAGATATTAATCACTATATTTCTTATCTGAGTTGTAGAGACATTCCCGGTTGTACAGATACTGTCAGAACCGCAATGGTAACACATGTGGATAATGATTATAAGAAAGATTTAATCAGTCTCCAATGTAAACATGATTTGACAGAGATATGCATGTCGAGAGATACGAGAGATAAGCTGATTTCCTGGGGAATTGAGCCCAGTAAGGTATGTTATGTGAATCCTGCCCATGATAATGAGATGGTGCCTAGGAAAATAATATTAGGTATTACAAATAACAGCTATAGTGGCGATGTTGATTTAAGAAAGAATGATGAATTAATCCTCGAAGTAATGCGCCGCGTAGATGCTAATTCATTTAAGCTGTGGATAATGGGAAGAGGATGGGAGACAATAGTCGAAAAGCTTAAAGATATCGGGGTTGAAGTAGATTACTATAATGATTTTGATAGAGATATTTATTATAAAATGATGCCCACGCTGGATTACTGGATATATTATGGCTTTGACGAAGGCGCTATGGGATATCTGGACGCATTGAGTGCGGGAGTGAAAACGATTGTTACGCCTCAGGGGTACCATCTTGATGCAAAAAATGGAATGACATATGCCTGCAGTACTATAGATGATTTTGTCGGTGTTCTCGAGAAAATCGATGGTGAAAGAAAGATAATTATAAATTCTGTAAAGGACTGGACATGGGACGAATATGCCAGGAAGCATTTGGAAATTTGGCAGTATCTAACTCGTTCAAAGTCGTTAAAAGAGTTATATAAACATCAAAGCGAATATGAGGATGGTATTTTTTCTCTTTTATTAACTAATAACATTGTGGGCTGACAAGGATTGCTCGTATGTAACGAGGAAATGATAATGAAAGTAATTGTGATTGGCGGCGCAGGGTTCATTGGAAGCAATTTATGCCAAAGGTTTTTAGATGACGGGTATGAAGTAATATGCCTTGATAATTGCTCATTAGGAAGTGAAGAGAACATTTCACATCTCATGAATAGAAAAAATTTCGTGTTTACAAGAGCTGATGCTAACGATGAAGAGCGCCTTGCAGAACTGTTCAATGAGAAAAAGCCAGATTATGTATTTCATTTGGCTGCCCACTCAGATATAAGAATTGGATCAATGAATCCCTATATTGATTATACTGACACATATTCTTCTACATTTCATATTTTATCCGCCATGCGAAAATCTGGATTAAAGAAACTGTTTTTTGCATCAACGTCTGCTGTGTATGGAGACAGGAGAGGAGAGATACTTTCTGAAGATTGCACTTTTCCTTCTCCTATTTCTTATTATGGGGCTTCTAAACTGGGAAGCGAGGCTCTGATCCAGGCTTTTGCGTATATGAATGATATGAGCGTGCTGATTTTTAGAATCTCCAATGCTATAGGTCCTCATATGACGCATGGAGTAATACGGGATTTTATCAGAAAGCTTTCTTATGATAATCATACATTGGAGATATTAGGCGACGGAAATCAAGAAAAGCCATTTATATATATACAGGATTTGATGGATGCAATTCTGCAATTTATGGATGTTCCTAAGGGAGTTAGCATTTTTAATGTGGCCTCAGAAGGTGTAACAACTATAAAGAAAGTTGCAGATATCATATGCGAAGAAATGGGGCTTAATAATGTCAAATATAGTTTTACTGGAGGCGAAGGTGGCTGGAAGGGCGATGTTCCAAGATTTATTTATAATGTGGACAAGATAAACGCTGCAGGTTGGAAAGCAAAGTATAATTCTGATGAAGCAGTAAGAATGGCAGTAAGCGATATTCTTAAACAGGAAAGCGTGAATTATAGTGGATAATGAATTGATTTCATTGCGGAATGAAAACGTAAAGCTTAAAGAATTCAATGAGCTGTTGATGATGTGGCTTCAGGATTATCAGGATGGAAGAAAGCTTGTAGATTACTTTTATAAAAGAGGCATCTCATCTATAGCAATTTATGGTTTTGCAGGGCTTGGTATGGCTTTTGCAAATGACTTGGAAGATACAGATGTACTGGTAAAATATGCAATAGATAGAAATGCTGAGAATGTGTATACGGAATTACCTGTTCTAAAGCCAGATGATGATCTACCTAAGGTTGATGCTATAGTTGTTGCGGCTATCCATTACTATGGCGAAATCAAGGCTTATATGGAAACGAAGGTTGATTGCGCAATTATATCTCTTGAAGACGTGATAAGCGGTGTGTAATGAGGAGCAGATCGATGAAGCAAAATGCTGAAATGACGGAAAACGAAATTGAATTTATTAAAAGGCTTATTGCGGAGTACAAACCTAAAAAGCTAGTAGAGATAGGCGTTGCAGCTGGTGGCACCAGTGTAGCGATTCTTGATGAATTGGAGAATATGGACCAAGATGTCCAAATGTACTCTATTGATTTATCTGAGTACTATTATCGTGATAAAACACAAAAAACCGGTTTCATGATAGAAGAATATAAAAAGGAAAAAGTACAAATAAAGACGCAGCATGAACTGATATTAGGAAATTATGCGCCAGTGGCGATTGATAAAATCGGGAGTAATATAGATTTTCTTATTCTTGATACTGTTCATAATTTACCAGGAGAAATATTGGATTTTCTGGCTTTTTTACCATCATTAAAAAATGGTGCCGTCGTGGTGCTTCATGATATTATATTAAATCATTTGAGCGATAGTTTTAATGGATATGCCACACAAGTGCTGCTGGATAGCGTTGTTGCAGATAAAATTACACAGATAGAATTAGATGGCACTTTCCCTGGAATAGGAGCATTTTGTGTAAATAGTGATACGCGTAAATATATAGAGGATTTGTTTTGTGCGTTGATGATAACTTGGGAGTATATGCCTGCTAGTGAGGAAATCAGACTATATCGCGAAATATACGAGAAGGAATATTCAAAGAAACTAGCCTATATTTTTGATAAAGCAGTAGAACTGAATTCAAAAACGGTGGAGCGTGTAAACTGTCGTAAGATCGGATGTTTGGCTGAATATGGGAGAATAGTTGGAGAGCTTCAAGATAAAAAAGTATATATATATGGTCATGGTTATTATGGAAAAAGAATAGCTGATTTACTAGGGAAGAGTGGAATTAATATTGAAAGGTTCGTCGTGACCAATAAAACTGAGAATCAAAATGAAGTTATAGAAGTGGATGAATTAAAGGCATTATTGGATAAACAGTCTATAGTTGTGATAGGAGTGGGGCAAAATTTGCAAAATGAAATCATAGGTAAGCTTGAAGGAATAGGGTGCAGGGAGTATGCCACGTTATCCGATGATCTGTTATCAATTATCTAAGTATAAAACTTTGTAGTTGTTTCTATAGAGTGCATAATAGGTGGTGCAAAATATGCCTGAAAAAGAAAAGAGAAATATCATCATAATGCCTGAGTACAGATGGGGCGGGGCAGAAACTCAGTTTAGAGCCTATATCGAGCATGCTAGGAAAAACGGTATAAAAATCGATGTGATTATTTCGCATCGATTTGGCAATTATAAAGATGAGTTACCTAGAGAGAATAATGGGGTTATCCGCTTTTTTGAAATTAATAGTCAAGAAGATATGGATGCTTTTCTGAATAGGGAGTTGCAAAACGTCTGTTATGGCACTTGCATCATTTATATGACTAGAGATTTGGCTTTTTTTGACATTGTACATAAGTATGGAATTAAGGTGATTTATTCTGAAAGGAATGATGGCGCAGAAGTATTATGTAATTCCGGGTACTCTGATGTGCTGAAAAAATGCTATCTTATCACCACAAATTCAAAGTATGCTTCTGAAAAAATTAATAAGCATCTAAAAACTAAGGTTATTACTGTTAATAATGGCATAAAAATCGAACCGATGCTGTTCGTGAATGATAACACAAAAATACGTAATATTCTTGTTCCGGCAAGAATTGATGCTAATAAAAATCAGCTAAGTGTTTTCAAATTCTTAATGAATGAGAAGGGGAAATATAATATTACTTTCGCGGGAAGAATTCATAATAAAGCATATTATTTACGGGTAAAGCACTTTGCAGAAGATAATGAGTTAATGCGATATGTGGAATTTATAGGCGATGTTAAGGATATGAGAGAACTTTATAAAAAAGCTGATGTTGTCATTAATCCATCATTGGTAGAGGGTACGCCCAATATTGTATTGGAAGCATATATGTTAGGACGACCGGTCATAACTACGGATATTGAAGCTGAGCGAGGGTTGGTTGATAGCAGATTTATGTATTCTGTAAGTGATTATGCTGGAATTTCAAAATGCTTAGAGCGCTTGGCGAGTATGTCGAAAGAAGACTACATGAAGTTAATTCAGGATAATAGAAACAGAATTGTAAATGAGTATAGCATGGAAAAAATGACATCGGCATATGATAAGCTACTGGCGCAGGATTTTGCTATTGATGAGATGTAGTGTGCTTACGTTTCAATGAGGTGAGCGATGAGATTTATTAGTTGTTCTTATGGTGACTTTTTAAGGGCCACTAACGGAAAGAAAATTATTCAGTTTGGTGCCTCATCAGCTTGGAATTATTATATGAACATTTTTCCCAATATTGAAAAAGAAGTTGTGGAGAAGACGGAATACATCGTAGATAATTCACAGGCAAAGCAAGGAACCATTTTTTCTATAGGAAATTGTAATATCAAGATCGTTAGCCCGGATATTCTTCGAACAATTGATGATTATGCGATTTTGATTACGGTCAGTACAGCGTTTCAGGAGGATATTTGCAAGCAGCTGGTTGAAATGAATTTGTCTGAGGATATTGAGTGCTTTTCTCTTCAACTTATGACATTAAGCTTTAAAGAAGCTGATAATTCTGCAGTTGATAACTACTTTATTTCGAGGAAAGAAAAGAAGATTCCTGCCAGGATACATAGTTTCTGGTTTAGCGGAGAAGAAAAACCAGAGTTATATAAAAGATGCGTTGACAGCTGGTATAAGCACTGTCCTGATTTTGAAATAATCGAATGGAATACAAAGAATTATGATATATCCAAAAACCAATATATGCTAGAAGCTTATGAACATAGGAAATGGGCATTTGTTTCAGATTATGCCCGCTTAGATGTAGTGTACAACTATGGTGGAATATATTTGGACATGGATGTTGAATTGGTGGTATCTTTATCGCCTATTCTATACGCTGATAGTTTCTTTTGCAGGCAGGAAGATGGAATTGTTGAGTTTGGGTCAGGATTTGGCGCCCCTAAGGGGGACCCATTAGTTAAAGAGCTTTTGGACTCCTACAAAAATGAAAAACTAGTAATGGATAATGGAGAAATAAACAAAATTCCTCAGCCAGAGCGCTTGAACCCTATCTTGTTAAAGAAAGGAATTATGAATAGTCATGATTCTCAAGTGATAGGAGATGCATTGTTTTTATCTAATGATTACATCACTTGTTATTCTTCTGAAGAGTCAATATTAAATCCAAGAATAGGAATACATTGGCATAATGGTGGATGGCTCGACGATGATGAAAAAGAAAAGTTTAGAGCGACAATTGAAACTAGAAAAATATTGATGGAAAAATATTTTGTTTTAAGTTAGAAAGCCCTTTGATAGAGGTAAATGAGATGGGTGTACTAGATAAGAATACAAGATATGTAATCTGGGGGTGCGGTTATAACGGGAAAGGTATAGCAAATAACATGATGGAATTAGGGTATCGTGTAGTTTGCTTCATCGATATTGCCGAGGAAAAGAATGGTAAAACATATAATGGGATTCGTATAGTTACGCCGGATTGTTTTACTGAAAAAGAACATGATGAATGTACGATAATCATTGGGGTAGCAAATTTACAGAGTGAAAATGATATTTTTGATTTTATTCAGCAAGCTAATGGCAGAGGACATAGTTTCATTAAAGATGTGGTAAGATGCGCGGAAATAAAAACTATTTTGTGTAAAGAAAGCAAAGATTTTTATACAGGGAAAATGGTTCCAAGATGGGATATTGAGTTTGAGGAGAGTCTACGAAACTGGGTTAGGAGTATAGATTCAGAAATAGAATATTGGAAAGAGTTCTGTAATAGCAATGGATCTTCTTATAATCGTTATATCAGCAGGATTAGGAATGAGTTTTTTTCTGGAATGGATAAAACAATAACTGATGTTGAAGAGATATTATCTAAAGGAGATATTGTTATTGATCTGGGGTGTGGATTAGCTTCGGTGTATGGTAAGAGAGCGAAAAATGGAGAAATAGAGCTAATTTCTATGGATCCGTTGGCAGCTTATTATAATGTGCTTAAT
>JAEEGL010867491.1_pt1 | contig 21105 bp, 15 predicted proteins | sample 9134231 | NCBI WGS metagenome assembly JAEEGL01 (sample SAMN16246548, study PRJNA631951) | gut metagenome | biome: gut microbiome; feature: rumen; material: fiber-attached | host: Bos | place: Iran: Karaj | collected 2018-10 | reverse complement strand
TCGCTGCCTGCTGCTCCTGCCTGAACAGTTTGCCTGTAAAGTGGCCGACCACGCCACCGAAAACAATGGCGACCGTGTTGATCAGGGTTCCCAAACCTCTCATTGTGTTTCTCCGATATGACAACTGTGAACAAAATATCTCATAGGATAACGCATTTTCAGGTGATTTTCAAGATGCTGATCGGAGGATACCGGGTTTTTCGGAAGACATGCTTGAGTATATTGCCATAGATGCTGTCCGTCAAAGAAAAAAGACGTTTTATCCGGATATAGATCATTTTTGAAGAGATCCTGCTACAGTGATCTGCAGGCAGAATGACTGTCAGATAAATATTCGTGAGGTATATGTAGAGATGATAAAAAGAGAGCATGAAAAAGGGAAAAAGAAGCTGCTGATCGCAGTGGCAGCGGCTGCAGTACTTGTATGTCTGGCTGTGATCACGATCGTTGTTATTTCCAACGATCCGCAGAGGAAGATCGAAAAGCAGCTGGCGCTGGGCGACAGATACCTGTCCGAACTGGATTATGATAAGGCGGTCGCAGCCTATAAGGCAGTGATCGAGATCGATCCGAAGAATACGGACGCATATCTCGGACTGGCAAAAGCATATACCGGCATGGGGGATCACGCCGCTGCGGCGGATATCCTTGCGGAGGGGTATGAACAGACAAAGGACGACGCGCTGCTGGATCAGCTGACAGATACCTATCTGGACTGGGCCGAAGCGGTGCTGGAGCCGGATACGCAGGAAGCGGTGATCAAAGCCATGGAGATCCTGCAGACAGGATATGACAGGATAAAGGTGGAGAGGCTGCTGATCCGTATCCGGCAGCTGGAGGAAGAAGCTGCTTATGTTGAAGCCGAAGGCACCCTGTATGAGTTTACTTCGGAGATGATACCCGCTGACATATGGGAGGCTGATGGTCTCAGCCTGCAGACGCCGGGATATTATATCGTATTTGAGAATGACGTAGAAGCTGTATCGGACGGAAAGAGCATCACAGTCAGGGAAGCCAGGGTCGACCGCTGGGGCGGTGATATAGAGGAATATGAAGGGGTTAAGCGGATCTATAGGGGGAAAATAGAAATTAATAAAGATAAGATGGACGGGCTGATCGCGGAAGGCGAATACCGTTATGATCCGTATGATTACCTTTTTGTTCCGGAAGGGCTTCCGGCCGGGGAGTCTTCGGAAAGCGAAGCGGAAGATGCGGAATTGGATGAGGAAGCGGTGCTCCGGACTGCCGGGGATAACGGCTGGAGAGCCGCATATCACGACAAGACACAGACGATATCGCTTGATGAGTTTATTATGGAGTATTCAAGCGGAAAAACAATGAAGATACCGTTTCGGCAGGATGCGGCGATCCTGTATGATCTGGCCTTTATAAATGAAGATACCGTGCCGGAAATGGTCTGCAGCGTTGATATGGGAGACTATACCTATTATATCAATCTGTATACCTTCCATGCAGGGGAAGTGATCAAACTGGGAACAACCATGTATCGATCCACGGTCGCTCCGTCGTATGTGCCTTTTAAAAATCGTATTTCCCTTGGAGGCGGGGTGTCCGGCATGGGGACAGCGGTCTCCTCAAGTTTCGGCGTTATGAATGAAGCGGGGGACGGGATCGATGCGGTGGAAATCTCCTCGTACCGGTATGATCCGGACAAATATGCCGACTGGGGAGAAGCGGAAGCGGCCAACGATATGGCACCGGAAGGGGTGTGGTACTCGTATATCTGGGATGCCGAGAATAAAAGCAGGATCCCGATCACGCAGGAAGAAAAGGAACGCAGATTTTCCACGGAAGGCGGTAAAGAATTGCTCGGGAAATACAGCGCGGAGGAATTGAGTCAGAAATGATGCCGGATCTTTAAGGGATGCGGATACCGTATACGCCTGTTACTATCAGGGCCGGAGGACCGTGAATAGTAACCCGCGTCTTAAGGGAGCTGTCAAGGAATCGATCATAAGCTTGATTTATCTTTTGATTGCTGTATAATACAGTCAGGGACAAAGGCGTCTGAATACAGATCCTTTGTCTTTTTCTTTTGGCAATATCTGTAAGTTATATGGCAGATTTTGACGGGATATTAAAGTATGATTTATGTCAGGAGAAGATCATGATCTCACTAAACGAATATCTGTATAACGGTGATACCGTACTTAAGATACTTATAAAGTACTCCGCCGATCTGAAGCAGGAAGCGATAACGACCAATAATGCCATAGACCTGGCCCACAGCAATTTTCTGGTACAGATCATAGAGCTGCTTGAACATACGGATTTTCTTACTTCCCAGTCACAGAGGATAAAGGAGTTCTATCTCTACATGACGCGGAAGTATCCGTTCCTGGCATTTACCTTTAAGGGAAGGATCAAGTCTCTTATACGTGCGGAAGAGAAGTTTAACGCCTATGTTATGGAGTATATCTATAACTATTACAAAGAGAATGAAAGATATCCATCCGAGACGGAGATAAAGAATAACCTGCATTGTTTCAGGGATCTCATCGCATACCGTATCGTTATCTCGCTGCCGGTATGCCATATCGCCGAAGGAGAGAGCAGGGAGGCACAGGAAAAAAAGTATTTATACGAGATAGCGAATGCTCTTCCGGGATTCCTTGAAGAGAGGGGATTTTCGCCTGAGACCAGCGGCCGTTCGCAAACCGAATGCTCGGATGAAATAGAAGCTGACAAGCGCTTTTACTATAGGGATTACGTGCTTAATTCACGCCCTTCGGGATATCAGTCACTGCATATCACTTTTTACGATAACCTGGCCAGATGTTATACGGAACTGCAGCTGCGAACCAAAGATATGGATGATCTTGCGGAGATAGGTGCGGCAAATCACTTTGGCTATGAGAAGATACAGGAGGAGAGCAGGAGTAAACGGGATCTTATACCGGTCGGGGAATGCAGGGCCTTTGACGAAGCGTACGAAAGGCTTAATGTGCTGCAGGAACTGGATCTTTCCACCGTTAATGTAAATATGTTCAGGGCAATAAATAACCAGCTGATAAATGACGGCTGCGGGCTTTTCAGAGGCCGGCAGATCCTGCCTTTCGAGCATTTATCAAGGTTCCAGTACGATCCGGTCATATAGAGACATTGGAAGAGGAGAAAAGGACCGTCCCCGTGTCCTTGAGGATGGTACGAAGACCGGAGTGGTACAGATCGCGGAAAAATGATAAAATCACAGTGCAGCATCGCTGCAGTACAGTATATGGGAGGAACAGAACTATGCAGATGGAACAGTTACAAAAAGACATGATTGCGGCTATGAAGGCGCACGATAAGGAGCGGAAGGACGCGATATCCTCCGTGATCCAGGCGGTGAAGAAAGTGGCCATCGATGAGGGACACCGTGATGATATCGGAGAAGAGCTGGTAGACCGGGTGATCCTTAAGGAACTTAAGTCCGTAAAGGAGCAGATCGATTCCTGCCCGGATGAGAGAGCGGAGCTCAAGGCGGAGTATCAGTTCCGCTATGATGTGATCAGCGAGTATGCGCCCAGACTGCTCAGCGCCGAAGAAGTGGAAAAGATCCTTACGGAGAAATATGCGGATGTGATAGCAGGCGGGAACAAGGGGCAGATCATGAAGACGGTGATGCCGGAGCTTAAGGGCAAGGCGGATGGAAAAGTGATCAATGAGGTGGTGGCGAAGCTCTGCAGTTAAACAGATATCCCACAAAGGAGGTAAGGAATGAAAGACTTTTCAAAACTGGACAGCCTGATCAACAGCTTTGTGGAGCAGGGGAGCAATCCGGGGTGTGCCGTTGCCGTGATGCAGGGAGACGAGCTGATCTATCACGGCGAGGCCGGCTATGCGGACATCGAATCGGGGAAGAAGGTGGATGTACACAGCATGTTCAGCCAGGCTTCCACAACGAAGCTTTTTACCTATGTGATACTTGGGATGATCTTCGAGGAAGGAAAGTTCCTGTTCAGCGATCCGCTGTATTATTATCTGCCGGAGTGGAAGAACACGCAGAAATATGTCTGCCGTGCCAATGGCGATATCGATACGGTCCCGCTGGAAAAGCCGATCACCATTCGTGATGCGGTCGCGATGATGTGCGGACTGCCGTATTGCATGATGCCTGCGGTAAGCCCGAATACCCCGACCCTGGCGGCGATGAGCAGAAAAATGGAGGAGCTGCTGAAGAAAGGAACGCCGACGATCGCGGAGGAAGTGAAGGCGATGGCGGACGTACCGGTGATGTTTGAACCCGGATCGCACTGGCTGTACGGTTTCGGCTCCGAGATCACGGGAGTGCTGGTGGAAACCTTTGAAGGAAAAGCTTTGCGCGAGGTCTTTAAGGACCGCCTGATCGATCCTCTGGAGCTGGAGGATGCGGATACCTTTCCGCGCCCCGGGAACAGGGATCGTCTGGTCACAAATTATGCGAAGAAAGCGCCGGGGCAGTTTGAGCCGCAAAAGTATTTCCTTTCCTCCGATCCGGACACGACGCCTGCGGGTGCGCGGCCGAACCTGCTGATCAGTGCGCATGATTTTGCGGTCTTTATGCAGATGCTCGCAAACGGCGGCAGCTATAAGGGAAGAAAGTTTCTGGGCAGCGGCACGGTCGCGATGCTGCATGAAAACCAGCTGGGACCGGAGCAGCTGAAGGATTTCGAAAATGACTATCTTGCCGGTTACGGCTATGGTCTGGGTTTCCGTACCCTGATGACCCAAAAGTACGGTCATAACGGACACGTCGGGAATTTCGGCTGGACCGGCGGTACCGGTATCTGGGTCGAAGCGGATCCGGTAGAGCGTTTTTCCGTTGTGTATATGCATAACATGAACCCGAATGAGGAGCTGTACCATCATCACAGAGTGCGCGCAGTGGTGAACGGGATCATGCTGTGATATATTATTTTCGTACGACGGTGACACCCATGGAGGAGGGAAAACTAATGAAGGGAAGGAAATTCATGAAAAGGATCATCACGATGCTTCTGCTCCCGGCGCTGCTTTTGCAGACGGGACTGCTGTCCGGGCCGATAATGGCGCGGGCGGAAGGAGGATCCGTCACTCATCGAATTCAATACCATGGAAGATGTGCTGTTCATGGGGATGAAGAATGATGTATCCTTTTTGATGGATTCGCGGCTGAGCCTGTGGGGGCATCAGAGCACGCCGGTTCCGAATGCACCGCTTCGATGCATCATGTATCTGGGAAGGCTGTGGACGAAGGAGTTTGTGGGTAAAAGGTCTTTATACAGCAGTAAGACCATAAGCCTGCCGGTACCCAGATGTGTTGTGTTTTACAATGGTACGGAGAAGGAAGAAGAGGAGCGTGTGCTATGCTTAAGCGATGCTTTTCCGGAGGATAAGCGGGCCGAAGCGGATGTGGAAGTAAAGGTACACCTGCTTAATGTGAACATGGGATCTGAGCGGAAGCTTATGGATGCCTGCCGGCCGATGTATGAATATGCATGGTTTGTTTCAAGCATCCGGGAGAATATGCGGACGATGGAGATCGAAGCGGCGGTCAATAAGGCTCTGGACGAGATGCCGGAGGATTTCGGGATACGGGATTTTCTGATCAGGAATCGGGAGGAAGTACAAAGGAAAAGGAGACGGAGATAAAACGTCTGAACACGATGATCAGCACAGCAATATGCGCCCGGATACGAGACGGAGATGGTTTTTGAAGCTGTTCAGGAGGAAGCGGTACAAGTTTGATCTGTTCATGGTGATCCCGGAAGAAGCTCTTATGTGACCGATCGAAGGATAAAAAATGGAAGAGAAAAAGAAAAGCAGTTAAAAGAAAAAGCTGCTTCTTCCATGCCTGCTGCTGATCTTTGTGATCGCATGGTTTTGGTCGTGGATACCCGTAACGGAACATATCTCACCGGATCTGACGCGCGTGAAAGATACAAAGCTTCGTATCGTGCTGATAACAGACCTGCATTCCTGCGGCTACGGTGATCCGGAAAAAATGAAATCTGTTAAGCAACAGCCCGGAGGAGCGGGCTGAAAATAATCTGATAAGAAAACGGACATACAATCGAAGGAGCATTTATGAACATGAAGAACAGTGTTGCGAAATTTTTATGCGTGCTGCCGGTGATCGGGATGATCGCCGGATGCGGCAGCGCGTCCGGGGATACGGAAGCTGCGGCCGGGATCGAAAAGACGAGTGAACCGACAAAGGAAGAGGAAAAGCCTGTGACAGAGGACAAGCCCGGGGAGGATGCACAGGCTCCGGAGGATGAGGACGTACAGGTTCCGGAGGGTGAAGGCGGATACTGGGAAGGCCCTGATGAGAATAAATGGGACGGCGGTCCGGATTTTACTTCCATAGCATCGCAGTTTTCTGGCATATTCCATGATCTTACGATCGAAGAAGCAGCGGGAAAGTATGCCATAACGCTTGTTGATGGCGGGAAATATGCCGCGTATGAAGGTGATATAGGAGCTGTTATACCGGAATATAAGGATATCGATCTTGACGGCGACCGGAAGAGTGATGTCATAAGAAGGGAAGGCAGCCATTATGTGATAGAGTGTTCAAGCGCAGGTTCATTTACGACAAATGATTTCTCGTCATCACCGAATGAGGGAGAGATCATTGAGTTTGAAGACCTGGCCTTCAGGAACATTGATGAGATCCTTATCGCGCATTATACTTTCGGAACGGGAGGTCCGGTCGTCTGGGATACGGCGATCTATTCGTATCAGAAAGGCAAATGGGAGAAATATCCGATCGTAGATGAGAATAATAATGTCAATTCTCAGGAACTGCGGGACTATATCGCAAAGAGGACAGGCAAGGAATACGAGCCGGATCTCGCGGAGGTCCGCTCTGTCGATATGACGACGCTGCTGCTGGATTTCGGATATAAGGATGGACCGGAACAGATAAGAGATTATGAAGCACAATACCTGCACAGGAACTTCAATCCCGAACACATTGCAGATCATGATGATTTCAGCTGTTATGGCGGATATGACTTCATGCTTATGGTGAATCACTGGCCTCTTGATCTGCGGGGAGAGGCTGCAGATCTTACAGCTGAGCTTCAGAATAAGCTGAATGTCTTTCTGTCCAATTTCTCGGAGCAGGATTACAAACAGGGCGGAGCGTGGGAGGCTTCGATGGCACATTTTGCGCTTCAATGGTCGCGGCTGAATAAAGGCTTAAAAGCTGTCACAAAAGACGGAAAATCCTATTACAGACTGAGCCATGGTGATATCAATAACGTCCTTCAGCGATATTTCGGAACAAACCTGGAAGAGGGCGAACTGTACCGGAGCGGTGAAGACAATGTCTTTGGCGGATACACGGTGCATGAGGATGATAATAACTATTACTGTGAACCTGCCGCCGACGGAGAAATGTACGCGAACAATGCGTTCTCTGTGGTGACTTCCGTAGAAGAGCTTGGAAACAGCAGGCCGGATGAATACCTGCGGGTAAGCTATAAGGTCTACAGGCTTGATACAGAGGCTTATGATGAGCATGGAATAGGAAGTGAACAGTACCGGCTGAGCGCTGCGGAAGCCGGAAAGCTTGCAGAAAACGGCAGTCTCTGTGAAGCCTATGAAGGAACTGCTGTCATCGAGCATTTTGATGATGAATTCTGGCTTCTGGATTACAGACGCTCCATAGATTGAATTTAATACACTGCCTACATGGGCTGCTGTAAAATATGCAGGAGTTGGATGATCTGGAAAAGCAGCTTATGGACAGTACTCTTATGGGTGTTGCAACATATATGACAGCAAAGGATATGTCTGATGAACTAAGAAAAGCGCTTACGGACATAGAGACTCTCAGAAAACTTTCGGATTCGGATAATGAAAACGGATTCGGGCGACTGAATAAACCCAAAGTTATGGAATATCATGTGGTGTAATTATTTTTTGCAACACCTTGTTGCAAAAATATACAGGATCGGTGTTGATCTCGGAAATGAGCCGTCAGTCTTATGATTGACGGTTTTATTATGCCCTTTTTAGGGGCTTATAAGGAAATGGAAAATGGAAAAACGCTCCATCCACAGCACTTGCTTTTTTGAAAAAAGTCTGTTATAGTCTGAAGAGGCGCAAGCGGTTGCGCGGCGGAGGACGGCGGAGCGTATGGATAACGATAAAAGAAAGACCATCGAGGATGTGGCGAAGGCCCTGGGGCTTTCCAAATCAACGGTTTCCAGATCCATATCGGGAAAAGGCAGGATCAGCGCGGATACCCGGCAGAAGGTGCTGGATTATATAGAGGAGAGCAACTACCGGCCCAATCCGCTGGCCCGGGGGCTCAGCGAATCCAGGACCTACAACGTAGGCTGGGTGGTTCCGGGGGATGATCATATGCCGTCGCTGTATTTTTACCAGCGCTGCCTTCAGGGGGTGCTCCGTGCAGCGGTAAAGGCCGATTATGATGTGCTGATCACCACTATAGGAGACGGGGATATCTCCGGATTAAAGCGCATCACGGAAAATCATAAGGTGGATGGCGTGATCCTGGGGCGTTCCCTGTATAAGGATGACTCCATCGTTTACCTGAAGGAGCAGGGACTGCCCTTTGTAGTGGTGGGATCCACGGAGGAAAAAGGCGTGATCCAGGTGGATAACGATCACGTGGCAGCCTGCAGGGAGCTGGCTTCCATTCTGCGGATGAAAGGAGTCCGCCGTGTTTCTTTTATCGGCGGGGATATGAGACTGGTAGTCACCGGCAGCCGTCTTCAGGGTTTTAAAGAAGGGATCGGGGATGTCCGGACCCAGATCTGCATGGACTGCACCGATGACGGGAAGGTCAGACGGGCGGTGGAGGAAGCTCTTGCGTCGGGCTCGGACTGTATTGTGTGTGAGGATGACCGGATCTGCCAGATCGTGATGGAAAAGCTCAAGGATATGGAAGTGGATATCCCCGCGGATCTGAAGCTGGCCAGCTGTTATGACAGCCGGCTGCTCAGAAACTACAGGCCACAGATCACGGCGCTGAAATATGATCCCATGGAGCTCGGAAAAAGAAGCTTTGAGACGCTCCTGGCCGTGATAAACGGGCAGGAAGTGGAAGGAAGGATGCTTTTGGGCTATGAGGTGGTGCTAAAGGGATCTACGCAGTAATTGCATAGGTCAGGGAACTGCGCATTAAGAGCATATGCGGGAAAACAACGCAGTATGAGCATATGTAAAGGGATCTGCGCAGTAAATTCATGAGTCAGGAACCTGCGCAGTATGAGCATATGCCGGGGAAACAAGCCATTAAGAACATATTGACAAGAACGCATTAAATTGATATCATCCAAGATAGAGCAACCGATTGCGCAAATGCGCAGAAAGATATTTATATAACGAGCAAAAAGGAGGAGGGAAAATGAAAAAGAGAGCTTTATCCATGTTCATGGCGGGCGCTTTGTCCGTAAGCATGCTGGCCGGCTGTGGGAACGGAGGCACGAGCGAAGCACCGACCCAGGCGGCTACTCCCACCCAGGCACCGGCGGGTGACAGCGCAGGCAAGGAGGAGGCAGGAGAGATCCAGAAGCTGGATGACAGTTCTGCCGCCAGCGCCATCGATAATCTGGTGGCGAATACCACGGGTACCGTACAGCTTACCGTATGGGCTTCCGAGATGGATCAGGAATTTACCCAAAAGCTTCTGGATGAATTCCAGGCCAAGTACCCCAGCGTCAAATTTGATTTCCAGCTGGGCATTCAGTCCGAAGCGAACGCAAAAGATGCGGTGGTGGCGGATCCTACGGCAGCAGCCGATGTTTATGCTTTTGCCGATGACCAGCTGATCGAGCTTATCAATGCAAAGGGCCTTACGGAAGTGAGCACGGCATATACCTATGATGTGGCGACGGAAAATTCCAGCAGTTCCATCGCGGCCGCTACCTTTAACGGCAAGGTTTATGCTTATCCCATGACGGGTGACAACGGATATTTCATGTACTACAACAAGAGCATCTTCTCGGAAGAGGATATGAAGAGTCTGGATAAGATGGCTGAGGTTGCCAAGGAGAAGGGCGTGACCATCGGCTATCAGAAGGGCGGCTGGTATCTGCACGGTTTCTTCGATGCGGAAGGAACGGGACATTACGCCGAGCTGCAGGAAGACGGCAGTACCACCTGCAACTGGAACGATGCAGTGGGTGTGGATATCGCCAATGCCATCATCCAGTATGCGAAGGACGGCGTTCTGGTGCTGGCAGACGACAGCACGGCAGCAGAAGCCTTTAAGGAAGGCTCCATGGGAGCGGTGGTCAGCGGTACCTGGGCAGCACAGAGCTTTTCCGAAGCCCTTGGAGATGATTACGCAGCCTGCATCATGCCCAAGTTCACGGCCGGCGGCAAAGAGTACCAGATGACCGCATACCTTGGTTTCAAACTCATCGGCGTGAATCCCAACAGCGCTTTCCTGCCCTGGTCCATGCTGCTGGCAGAATACCTCACCTGTGAGGAAAGCCAGGTTGCCAGATTCCAGGCCAGACAGCTGGGGCCCTCCAATGTGAAGGCGGCAGCGTCAAACGAGGTCCTTTCGGATGTTGCGATCTCGGCGATCTCTGCTCAGGGAGCACACGGAACTTTGCAGAGAGTGGGCGGCAACTACTGGGCTTCCAGTGAATCCCTGTCCGATATCCTCATCAGCGGAAATCCGGATGGACAGGATGTGCAGCAGCTTCTGGATGACGCGGTAAGCGGTATCACAGCGAAATAAAAAACGATCGGGAACCCCATATGACGGCGGCCGCTGTCGTATGGGGTTTTCTGTATCATCTGGCAGGAATTCTGCGGGTGTGAGCTCCCGGACAGGTATTCCCGGGGCGGGGGTGACGATACAGAACAGCCGCAGAAATATACCGGTTAACCTTATTGCTTGCCGAAGGCAAACGATCCGGTTTAACTGCATATACCGCGGAGATAATTTGCGATCGGCAGATCATTTTGTCCGCGGGTATAAAAAGGAGCGGGGGTATGGCGGAAGAAGTAAAAAAGAAAAAGAAGTCATTTGCGGAAACGTCCTTTGCCTGGTATTTCAGGGAGCTGGGAGAGGCGGTGGTCAGGGGGGACTGGGCCGTAAAAGGCTCGCTGCTTGTGATGGGCACGGGCTTTCTGGCCAGGAAACAGATCCTGAAGGGTATATTGGTCACGCTCGTCCAGCTGGCCTATATCCTTTGTCTGATCTTCTATTCCCTGCCTTATCTTTCCAAGTTCGGGACACTGGGAACGGTGGAGTATCAGGATCCGAAGCTCAACCCTCTGACCTTCGAGGTGGAGCAGTTCCCTTATGATAATTCCTTTCTGATCCTGATCCACGGGATCGTATCGATCTTCATCATCGTTGTGTTCCTGCTTTTCTACATTCATAACTTAAAGCAGGCCTATGCCCTGCAGTGTGCGAAAGAGAAGGGAAAACCTGTCAACAGCTTCCGGCAGGACCTGCAGCAGATGCTTGGGAATAAATTCCATCTGACCCTGCTCAGCCTGCCCACCATAGGGGTGGTACTGATGAACATCCTGCCCCTTCTGGTGCTCATTGCCATAGCCTTTACGAACTATGATAAGTTACACATGCCTCCGGGAGCTCTCTTTACCTGGGTGGGCGGTCAGAACTTTGCGGATCTCTTCGGCGGCAGCTTAAGCCTTACCTTCGGCTATGCCTTCGGGAAAGTGCTGGTCTGGACCCTGCTGTGGGCGGTGATGGCGACATTTACCTGTTTTATAGGCGGCATACTTCTCGCAATGCTCATCAATTCCCCGGGAGTAAAGTTTAAAAAGACGTGGAGGACGCTTTTCGTCATCGCGATCGCAGTACCGCAGTTCGTGACCCTGATCCTGGTGCGGAACTTCTTCGCCGATCAGGGGATATTCAACCAGATCTGCCAGGATCTGGGGATCCTGGATCTGTGCAGGAAGCTGGGACTGGTGAGTCCCTCGGCAAGCTTTATCCCCTTCCTCACGGACAAGAACTGGACCAAAGTGATGATCATACTGATCAATATCTGGGTAGGCATTCCTTATCAGATGCTGATCGCTACAGGAGTGCTGATGAACGCCCCCAAAGATCAGATGGAGAGTGCAAGGATCGACGGGGCCAGCAAGTGGCAGATCTTCCGGAAGATCACCATTCCCTATATCCTGGTCGTGCAGGGGCCTGCCCTGATCACGGATTTTGTGCGTAATATCAACAATTTCAACGTGATCTATCTGCTGACGCAGGATGTCTACATCACCCAGGATCCGGGGATGTACAAGTCCAATGCCAAGGAGGTGGATCTGCTGGTGACCTGGCTCTTCAGGCTGACGCAGGAGGAACAGAACTATAAGATGGCTTCCGTGATCGGTATCATCGTGTTCATCATCAGCGTGGTATTTACCTTCATATCCTATTCACGGCTGATGAAGGGCGGCAGAGAGGAGGATTACCAGATATGAGTGAGAAGGAAAAAAGATCTGCCGGCGGCCTGAAGATCGCCTTTGAACACAGCTCCAAAATGGGGATGTCCAAGAAACGCCGGATCGGGGGCACGGTCAAGACCATTTTGCTCCTTATCCTGGCTGTGATATGGCTCATACCCATACTCTGGCTTCTGGTCACGGCCTTCAGTGCCTATCCGGGCATGAGCAGGACACGCTTTTTCCCGGAAAACTGGACTCTGGATAATTTCGCGCGTCTTTTCTTCCGGCCGGATTCCATCCTGCAGTATGTACGCTGGTTCTGGAATACGCTGGTGATCTCGATCTTTACCTGTATCGTTTCCAGTATCTTTGTGCTGATGGTAAGCTATGCTTTCAGCTGCATGCGTTTTCCCGGCCGGCAGGGGATGATCCGCGTTTCCATGATCCTGGGGATGTTCCCCGGAGCCCTGTCCATGGTGGCAGTGTATTTCATCATGAAATCCATCGGCCTGACCAATTCCCATGTGGGAATGGTAGTAGTCTATTCGGCCGGCTCGGGGCTTGGGTATCTGATCGTTAAAGGTTTCATGGATACGGTGCCGGCATCATTGCGGGAAGCCGCAAAGATGGAAGGGGCCAATGAACTGACGATCTTCTTTAAGGTGATGATGCCGCTGTGCAGGCCCATCATCGTCTATCAGGTGATCAGTGCGTTCCTGGGGCCCTGGTCGGATTTTATGTTTGCCAGACTGATGCTGAATTCCGGGCTTTCCAAGGACTGGACGGTTGCCATCGGACTGTACAATATGCTGGACAAGTCCCTGATCGGCCAGAATTTCTCGGCCTTCTGCGCAGGAGGACTCGTGATCTCGATCCCCATTGCGATCCTCTTCGTGATCATGCAGAAGTATTATGTTGAGGGTGTGACCAGCGGTTCCACAAAGGGGTAAGAAGGATGATACGAAAGTTTTTATGGACAGTACTGTGCATCTGCGCGTTCCTGGGGGGCTGCGGGGAAAAGCCGGCAGATCCCCAGACAGCGGCGCCGGGGACGGAGCCACAGGCCGGCACGGTCGCGTCGGTTTCGGAAGGTAATGCCCCGGCAGTCAGCCCTGTGGCGGCGCAGAGCTATACGGCAGTGCTTCCTGAGGCTGCGGAGGAGGCCGAAATATTTGTGGAAGCCATTCCCGCGCTTCCGGAGGATTTTATTCGCGGGATGGATGTATCTACGGTGATCGCCGAGGAGGAGAGCGGCGTAGTCTACCGGGACGCGGCAGGGACGGAGCGGGATCTTTTTGACATACTGGCGGACGCCGGCGTGAACTATATACGGGTGCGGGTATGGAACGATCCCTATGACGCGGAGGGGCATGGTTACGGCGGCGGAAACTGCGATGTGGAAAAGGCGGCGAGGATCGGCCGGAGAGCTGCGGAACACGGCATGAAGTTGGCTGTGGATTTTCACTACAGCGATTTCTGGGCCGACCCGGGTAAACAGTATGCTCCAAAGGCCTGGGCCAGAAAGCGGATCGAAGACAAGGAGAGTGCCATCGGAGAGTTTACGGAGGAGGCGCTGTATAGCATCCTGAACGCCGGCGCCGACGTCGGCATGGTACAGATCGGCAACGAGATCAACAAGGGAGTATGCGGCACCTATGAAGAGGCCGATGTGATGCGGCTTTTGTCGGCTGCGTCTGCGGCTGTACGCAGGGTCGCGGAAGATGCGGGCAGGGAGATCGGTGTGGTGGTTCACTATACCTCTGTAGACGATACGGAGGCCACGCTGCGGCGGGCAAAAACACTGGAAGAGTACGGTGTGGATTATGATATCTTTGGCATATCCTACTACAGTTACTGGCATGGAAGCTTTGAGAATATGTGCAGCGTGCTGAAGGAGATCAGCCGCCTGTATGGGAAGAAGACCTGTATCATGGAGACTGCCTATCCGTATACTTCGGAGGATGGTGACGAAAACGGCAACAGTGTGGGCAGCGGCGGCGTTGAGGGTTATCCCGACAGCGTACAGGCCCAGGCCAAGAACTGCAGGGATGTGGCTTATTACGCCAACGAGGCCGGAGCACTTGGGATTTTTTACTGGGAGGGAGCATGGGTACCTGTGGGAAGCAGCCGCAGCAGCAATGAGGCCGTCTGGGAGCAGCATGGCTCCGGCTGGGCTTCGTCCTATTCCGTGGATTATGATCCCAGGGACGCAGGGCAGTATTACGGCGGCTGCGCATGGGATAATCAGGCGATGTTTGACTTTTCGGGCAGGGCCCTGCCTTCGCTGAATGTCTTTAAGTGGCTCTACCACGGTACAAAGGCCCCGCTCCAGGTGATGGCTTTCAAAGAGCTTTACCTGGAAAGCGGTATAGGGGAGCCGCTGGAAATGCCGGAGACGGTGGAAGTGTACTATAATGATCCCTCAGTCACCGAGGGGATAAAGGTGGAATGGGATGCCGCTTCTCTCGCTGCAGTGGATGTGAATGCGGCTGATACTTATGGGGTGAAGGGCATTGCGGCGGACGGGACAGAGATCACGGCCACGGTAAAGGTGATGAACATCAACTACGTGAAGAATCCGGGCTTTGATGAGGCGGATATGAGTATGTGGAAGGTGGAGGATAACGGGAGCGGGAACAGCACGGACGTACAGAAAAAAGCGGCAGATGCCCTGTCCGGGGAGAACGCTTTTCATTTCTATTCTACTGAGGTCATCGACTTTAAGCTGGAGCAGGAACTCAGCCTGCCGGCCGGCGGTGAATATGCGGCGGTGGTAAATATACAGGGGGGAGACGTGGGAAGCGACGCGCAGATCTGTCTCTATGTTGAATGCGGAAATAAGCTGTACAGCTCCGGGCCCGTCAAGCTCAGCGGCTGGCAGCAGTGGCAGAAAGCCAAGATCGATAACATCGCCGTGAGTGAAGGGGAGACAGTAAAGATCGGCGTCACGGTAAAAGCAGCCGCAAAGGGCTGGGGAACCATAGATGATTTTGAATTCTACAGTCTTAAGTAAGGACTCGGAAACAGAGCTTATATTTCCACAGAACCTTACATGAAGGAATATTCATGCCGGAGCAGGGCTGCCGCCTTTCCGATCCGATTCCGACAGCATGCAGGCTGAACGCCTGTCAGGAGCGGAACTCCGATCAAGAGCGGCAGCTTTTTTTGCTGCGTGCAAAATGTCACGGACGGGAGCGGGAACAGGTTGAAGTTTTTACCGGACGGCACCGGCGCTGTCCGATAATATGACATATGTGCAAAAAAACACACTTGTGATATAGTAGAGAAAAAATTGGCCTTAATATATGCATTTGTCCGTAATGTGCTTGATCCTGTCTATGAGGAAAGAGGTATCTATGGGATCCTTTACCATGCTCATGCGCCTGAGATATCTCGAAGGGAAGCTGCCGCAGGAGGGAAAATCGGCTATAGTGGAAGAGCGCTGTGCTGCTGCCTGTGTGATCTCCCCAATCCTATTTCTTCGCTGACTTTAAATTGAACATCCCGGTGCCATAGCTGGCAGGGAATTGTATTATATACTGAAAAATGGTATAGTTTTTGGCGTGTCTGAGAGGGAGGAGGCCGGATCAGAAGGCAGTTATGTGAGAAGAATGCATATTAATGCTTGAAAAGAAAGAGAGGAGCAGGTACATGAAAGGAAAAAGCTTAGGAAGACGGGTGAGTAGGATCCTGCTGGCGCTGGCCCTGATCGTCGAAGCGCTTGCGGGAACACTGCCGGAAACGGTGCTGAAGGCGCAGGCTGCGGATCCGCCATATCAGGCGGCGGATCCTGTGCTATATCAGGCGTGGGATGCTGGCAGCGGGACTGTAAAGGATGTGGTAGATGGATGCAGGGACTATACCGAGATTACAGATCCGGCTCAAAATGAGTGGGGGGATTATAACAGTGTGTCATGGTATGTACTGAAAGAGGACAAGACTTTCAGCTCCCGTATTTGGGTTAATGGCACGGTCCACCTGATCCTCTGTGACGGCGCGACCCTGACCGCCGAGAACGGCATCTCGGTGCTAGGTGGTTACACGCTCAATATCTATGCGCAGAGCAGCGGCAGCAGTATGGGAGCTGTGAATGCAACGGTATCGACATCGAACTATGGATATGCAGGAATCGGAGGGGGTGCCAGTCAGTCGGGAGGGACCATAAACATCCATGGAGGAAATATTACGGCCGCAGGAAGTTCCAGTGGTGCCGGGATCGGCGGCGGAACCGGGGAAGCTGGGGGCAATGTCAATATTTACGGCGGAATTGTAACGGCGATCGGCGGTAGTAACAGCGCCGGGATCGGCGGCGGATCCAGTGGAGCCGGGGGCAATGTCTTCATCTATGGCGGATATGTGTGCGCTTCCGGAGGGGGTAATGCTCATGGGATCGGCGGCGGATATTATCATGTGGCAGCGCCGTCTGATGGCAGCCTCACCCTTGGGGAAGGTATGGTACTATACGGGAATGACAGTTCCATGCCGGAGGGCAGCGGTACTGCAGATAAACTGACCGGCACAACTGAAAGATATAAGTATATGATGGCGTTTGCTGTTTCCGGAGGGGGCTGGTGTCCGGTCGGGGGCGTGACATTGAACCCCGGGCCCAGCCGGGCGATCATCAGGGATGAGATTGTAGAATTCACAGCTGTCGTTGCACCGGATGGCGCCACGGATAAGAAGGTGAAGTGGAGCGTGACGGGAGAAGCTGTCAGCTTGTATTCCGATGCTGCCTGTAATACACAGATAGTAACAGATACTGCAACAGATACGCTGACTGTTTATGCGAAAGGGACCGCGACAGGCAAGGCCACGGTCACCGTGATGAGCAATTCGGATGCGGGCAAAACGAGCAGCTGCGTTGTGTCGGTGAAGTATCAAGGTGACCCCTATGCAACGATGGTAAATCAAAGCAGCACTGTTGTAGGGTTTAATGATCTGCAGTGGTATGTCATCGAGGACAATTCCACGGCCGCGAATGAGGGGACGCTCACGCTGCTGGCGAAGGATCCGATCGGCCAAAAGCAATTTGATAGTAATTTTAACGATTCTGAAGAGAGTAATTCCTACAGTATTTCCGAAGTGAAGGCTTATCTGGACGGGCTGGCAGACGGGACGGAAACTTTCGGAAGTTCAAAATCTTTCAAGGATGCAGCGGATGCGATAAAGGCTGTTGATCTGACGGTAAAAGATAAAGATGGTAATGAGAAGGGGCCCGTTGCGGGTGCACAGCTCTACCTGCTTTCCGTCGAGGAAGCTTTGGCTGTTCCGAAAAGTATCCGGAACTGTGGCAGTGGTAAGTCGTGGTGGCTGCGCTCGCCAGGCAGCGAGAACGATGAGGCCTGCATTGTCAAAGACGATGGGGACACAGGCTGGTCCGACTGCCACGGCGTATCAGACGCGTTGGTAGGACTTCGTCCCGCTTTACAACTGGATCTGTCGAAGGTCATTTTCAATCCTGACGGGAATACGTTTACTCTGCCGATTACGTCTCTGACGCTGGACAAGACCGCAGACCAGACGATCATCAAGGGAAACAATATATCCTTTACAGCTGTCTTGACACCGGGTACTGCCGTGGACGGGAAGGTAAAGTGGAGCGTAGGAGGGAGCAAGCCGGGGGCTGTGAAACTGTATTCGGATGCGTCCTGCACCACCGAGGTCGGCACGAACGCCACCTCCGTGCTGACGGTATACGCCAAGGGCATATCGACAGGCAGCGCCACGGTCACCGTGACGAGCAATTCGGATGCGGGCAAAACGAGCAGCTGCGAAGTGACGGTACAGGATAATTATATCAGCCCCTATGAAGGAATGGTGAACAACAGTGATGTCACCGTAAAGTTCAATGGTCTGGACTGGTATATCATCGAGGATAGTTCCACGGCTGTGGATGTCGGAACGGTGACGCTGCTGGCGAAGGATCCGATCGACACGATGGCATTTGATTTCAAAGATAATGACGAAGATGAGTTAAGTAATTCCTATAATGCTTCTGACGTGAAGGCGTATCTGGACGGCCTGATCGACGGATCGCAAACCTTTGGTGAGTCGAAGTCATTTAAGGATGTGGCAGCTGCGATAAAAAAGACGGATCTGATAACATATGCATATAACAGCAATACAGATGTATTCGAAGAGACCTCGAAAGCAAAGCTCTACCTGCTCTCTGTTGATGAGGCACTAAAAGCGCCTGATAGTGTTCGGAAGTGTAATGCGTGGTGGTGGCTGCGTTCGCCCGGCTTCTATCCCGATCATGCGTGCGTTGTCATCTACGGTGGCAGCGCGAGCTGGGACAAAAGCTACGGCGTAGATCACGTCGATGTCGGGCTGCGTCCCGCTTTACAATTAAATCTCGAATCTGTAATCTTTGATTCTTCTTCAGAGGGAGCTACATTTACGCTTAAGCCGGCACCCGTAGTGAAAATAATTCCGGAAGCGCTTTCCCTGAGCTATAACGGGAGTGAACAGGTGCTTGTGACAGCAGGGGAAGCAGAAGGCGGTACGCTGTATTACGCGCTCGGTGAAAATGCCGAAACCGCGCCGGATTTTGACGGGGATTCGGAAGCTGCAGACAAAAAATGGAGCACCGAGCTTCCAAAGGCATCCGCGGCCGGTACCTACTATGTCTGGTATATGGTGAAAGGCGACGCGGCTCATTGCAACATCGAAGAAGTATGTATCCCGGCGGAGATCAAGGCACAGACAGCCCCTCCAGTATCCGATCATACGATCCGCTTCGAGATGAACGGCCATGGCAACGCCGTTTCCGCGCAGAGTATCCGCAGCGGCGGGAAGGTGCGCAGGCCGGACGATCCTGTGGATGCGGCTTACGATTTCGTCGGCTGGTACACGGATAAAGAGTGCACGAAAGAATATGACTTCAATAAAAAGGTAACGAAGAGCTTTACGCTTTATGCAAAGTGGACGGAAAAAGCAGCAGAGAGCTTTACCGTGAGCTTTGACATGAACGGCCACGGGACAGCCATCGCGGATATGAGTGTGAAGAGCGGCGGGCTGCTTTCCAGACCCGCTCCGGATCCGGTGGATGATGAGTATGATTTCGGTGGCTGGTACACGGATAAAGAGTGTACGCAGGAATATGACTTCAGCCAAAAGGTGACGGAGAGTTTCACTCTCTATGCGAAGTGGACAAAGAAGACGGAGCCCGGACCCGGACCGGCCATCTGTTCCGCACTGGATCCTATTCCTTTGATCGAAGCCGGTACCACGGAGCTGTATCTGGTCAAAGGTCAGAAATTCATCATCGGTAAAGATTGGGGCGTAAAGAAGGATGATAAAACAAGCAAGGCGCTGGTGAGCATCAGTAAGAAGAGCGGTCAGCTCAAGGCAAAGAAGGAAGGTACAGCGACCATATGGAACGGCGAGCGTAGTCTCGTCCTGCATATCAGCGCGCCTTCCGTTCCGAAGAAGCTGAGCCTGCAGATCACGGCAGACGGGGCAGAGAGCAGGGCGATCGAACTGAAGAATCCGGATGAACTGCCCGTTTACTGGTTCAGCGCAACGCCCGATGTGGCTGTGGTAGATCAGGATGGCAATGTCACGGCGGTGAGTGCCGGCAAGGCGAAGGTCACGGCTTATATCAACGGCAGCGCGTATAACTGCAGCGTAAGCGTAAAGGAAGCCGTACCCGCAAAGGAACGCACACTGCATATGGCTGTGGGTGCTAAGAAGAACCTGAGCATCAAGGGTGTGAAGAACCCGCTCTGGAGCAGCGCGGACGAAGAGATCGCAAGCTTCGACAAGAAAAAGCTGACGGCCAATAAAGCCGGTGAGACGACCCTGACGGCAACGGCAGCCGACGGAACGGAGTACCTGGTCCACCTCTTCGTGGAGGACCTTAGCCTGAGCGGCGAAGGCCTTGCACCGCAGACAAAGAAAAACGGCAGGCTTATCGCCAACAAGTATACCCTGACGATCAAAGCCGGCGAAAGCACGGAGCTTTCCTTTGATGCTGTGGATCAGGCCGTGCTCTTCAAGAGCAGCAAGCCCGACAGCGCTTTCATCGACGAAAACGGAAAGGTGACGGCGTGTGCAGCGGGCAGGAGTAAGTTCACCGCGAAGGTCGACGGAAAGACCATCACAGTGACGGTGATCGTCGAACAATAATTTAAGAAAGACCACGGGGACGGACCTCGTGGTCTTTTTTTTGTTGCAGTCGCAGAAGACCATGGGGACGGACCTGCCGGTTCTGTAGCACCGTCTGTTTTCTCTGATCCATCACCCTCGAAAATAAGGCTTGCATACATGTGACATCTGTGCTATATTGAATGAGACACGAGTTGCATTCCGCAGCACCTGACAGGCTTCCTGCCGGGATTATTCAAAGCTTTATTTATTGAAACCATAAGAGAATTGCATTACAATGAAAGGAGATTTTTTATGGTGAATCGGGAACACAAGGACCGGCTTTTTAAGATGATCTTCGGACGGGAAGAGCATCGGGAGTGGACGCTCAGTCTTTACAATGCAGTGAACGGAACGGCTTATGAGGATCCGTCACTCATCGAATTCAATACCATGGAAGATGTGCTGTTCATGGGGATGAAGAATGATGTATCCTTTTTGATGGATTCGAGGCTGAGCCTGTGGGGGCATCAGAGCACGCCGGTTCCGAATGCACCGCTTCGATGCATCATGTATCTGGGAAGGCTGTGGACGAAGGAGTTTGTGGGTAAAAGGTCTTTATACAGCAGTAAGACCATAAGCCTG
>JAEEGL010415457.1_pt1 | contig 21105 bp, 15 predicted proteins | sample 9134231 | NCBI WGS metagenome assembly JAEEGL01 (sample SAMN16246548, study PRJNA631951) | gut metagenome | biome: gut microbiome; feature: rumen; material: fiber-attached | host: Bos | place: Iran: Karaj | collected 2018-10 | reverse complement strand
TCCACGTACATACGGACCATCCCGGAAAAGCCTTTGAAGAGGGCCTGAAATTCGGACAGCTTACCGCCATGAAGGTGGATAATATGCGGGAAGAGCACGAGGAAAGGCTCTTCCACATGGAAGATAACGGACGTTATACAGAAATCGGCGGAGAAGCGGAGACGGCGGCTCCCGAAGAAACCCCGGAACCCACCGGAGCGGACAAGATAAAGAAGCCCTTCGGCTTTGTTACAGTGTCGGCCGGAGATGGCTTAACCGAGGTCTTTAAGGGGCTTGGAGCCGATGTGGTCATAGAGGGAGGACAGACCATGAATCCTTCCACTGATGACATCTTAAAGGCCGTAAATAAGATAAATGCAGAGACGGTATTTATCTTACCCAATAATAAGAACATAATACTTGCGGCTAACCAGGCTGCATCCATAGCTGAGGGCAAGGATGTATTTGTCATTCCGGCAAAGACCGTGCCTCAAGGTATCACTGCTCTTATAAACTATATCCCGGATCATGACGCTGAGACCAACAGAAAAGAAATGACGGATTCCTTAAACAGCATAAAGACCGGAGAGGTCACCTATGCAGTAAGGGATACGGTGATCGACGGACATGAGATAAGGAACGGCGACATTATGGGCATAGGGGACAGCTCCATCCTGGCTGTATCCCAGTCTGTGGACCAGACCGTAAAGGATATGCTTAAAGCCATGGTGGATGCGGATGCAGAGCTCATAACCCTTTACTATGGCGAGGGGATAGACGAAGCGCAGGCTGAAAGGCTTAAGAAGGAGATCGAAAGCAGCTTCCCGGAGGTTGCGGTGGAAACCCAGTACGGAGGGCAGCCGGTCTATTATTACATACTTTCGGTTGAATGATGTTTTTATGCTTTATAACAGGGAAAACGAGCGTTATTCATGCAGTTGACTGACAGCATAACTTCATTAAAGGGCATCGGGACAAAGACAGCCGCCCTGTTTAACAGGGTAGGCGTCTTTTCTTTATGGGATCTTCTCATGTACATTCCCAGGGACTTTGAAGTGTTCCCGGAGCCGGGTACAGTGAGCGGTATGGTGGAGGGGGGAACCTACGCCCTGCTCCTTACGGTGAAGACAGAGCCCAATATGATAAGGGCGGGAAGGCTTAATATCCTTTCCGTTATTGCTGCAGACCGGGAGGGCAGGACCATAGTCTTGAAATGGTTTAATTCTCCCTTTATGAAAAAGCTGATAAAACCAGGGATGACCAGGGTGTTTTACGGAAAGGCCTTTGCAGGCCGGACTTCCATGGAACTCCAGCATCCGAAGTATTTTGAAAAGGATGAATACGAGAAACTAACAGGCGTTATGCAACCTGTTTATCCCCTTACAAAGGGACTTTCTTCAAAGACAATAGGACAGGCAGTGTCCAGGGTGCTTGAAGAGACCGAGATCAGGGAATTCCTTGGAACTAAGGAGCTTGAAGAGCTTCATCTTATGGAGCTTAAGGAAGCACTGGAAACCCTCCATCGTCCGGAGAGCATGGAAAATACGGTGAAAGCCCGGAAGAGGATAGCCTTTAACGAGTTTCTTATCTTCGTGACGGATATAAGAGCTGTTAAAAAGGAACGGGAGAACGCCGTAGATGGGATTGAGCTCATGGAGACTGCGGGAGCAAAGAGGGTTATGGAATCACTTCCCTTCAGTCTCACAGGTGCCCAGAAAAGGGCTTACGATGATATCATGGCTGATCTCACATCCGGCAAGGTCATGAACAGGCTTTTGCAGGGTGATACAGGCAGCGGAAAGACCATTGTGGCTTTTCTCGCTATGATCACAGCGGCGGAGAACGGATATCAGGCGGCTCTCATGGCTCCCACCGAAGTCCTTGCCACACAGCACGCCATAAAATTAAAAAAGCTTACAGAGGATGCGGGGCTTCCCATCAAAACAGTGCTTTTGACCGGATCCATGCCTGAAAAGGAAAAGAGGGAAGCAAGGAAAGAGATAGAAGAGGGTAGTGCCCAGCTTGTCATCGGCACCCATGCCCTGATAGAAGATAAGGTGTTATTTAATAATCTCTGTTTAGCCATAACAGACGAGCAGCACAGGTTCGGTGTAAAGCAGAGGGAAAACCTTTCAAAGGGTAAGAGACCCCATGTGCTTGTCATGTCTGCTACCCCGATCCCCCGGACTTTAGCCATAATCCTCTATGGGGACCTGGATATAAGCGTGATGGACGATATGCCGGGCATGAGACTTCCCATAAAGAACTGCGTTGTGGGGCCGGAATACAGGAGCACTGCTTATAAATTCATAAGAAAAGAAGCGGACAAGGGCCACCAGGCCTATGTGATCTGCCCCATGGTGGAGGCCTCCGAATCCATGTCCTGCGAGAATGTGACGGATTACGCGGAAAGGCTTAAGAGCGTATTCGGAGGGAATCTACGGATCGGAGTCTTAAACGGCAGGATGAAGGGCCGGGAAAAGACTGAGGTCATGGAAAGATTTAAGAACCATGATATAGATCTCCTTGTTTCCACTACGGTAATTGAGGTTGGAGTGGATGTTCCAAACGCCACGGTAATGATGATAGAAAATGCGGAGCGCTTCGGACTTGCCTCCCTTCATCAGATAAGAGGGAGAGTGGGCAGAGGAGATGCCCAGGGGTACTGCATTTTTATAGATACTTCGGGAAAATCCGGAGAAAACGAAAGACTGAAGATATTAAAGAATTCCAATGACGGCTTTAAGATAGCGGATGAAGATCTTTCCCTCCGAGGTCCGGGAGATCTTTTCGGCATAAGGCAGTCCGGAGAGATGGACTTCAGGGTGGCGGATATTTATAATGACGCGGATATGCTGCGTCTCGCTTCCGGTTTTGCTGATAAAGCAGATGAGGAGACCCTTTCAAAGCTCAGGGAATACAGGAAATATGGTGAGGATAAAGTCATTCTTTAAGGAAAACAGGGGTGAATTGATATCGGGCGTTATCGGTGTACTGATGTTCTTATTTCTCTTTGGCTTTTCGGCCATAGACCTCACCGGTTACAGGCTTTTTTCAAGAGGGGATCCGGGAGCCCACTATCTGGGCTGGAGGTTTTTTAAGGATGCGGTCTGGCAGTTAAAGCCCGGTCTCATGGATAACTTAAACTACCCCCATAAGGTCTCGGTGGTCTTTACCGACTCTATCCCTTTGCTTGCGGTTTTTTTTAAGATCTTCAGGGCAATTATACCTGAAACCTTCAATTATTTCGGGCTCTGGATCTGTTTCTGCTTCTTCATGCAGGGATTTTGGGCGTCAAAGATCCTTGGATTAAAGGTAAAAGGCAGGCTTGTCCACTGGTCCGGAGTACTGTTCTTTATCCTGACCCCGGCCTTTATCAAAAGGGCTTTCTGGCATACGGCGCTGACTGCCCATTTTCTGCTCCTTATCTCCCTGTATCTGTTACTGAAGGACGATGATAAGGAGAGCACGGGAAAGAAGATCATATTCTGGGGTGTCCTTGGATTTATATGCGGCGGCATACATCTTTATTTCCTTGGTATCTGTGGAATGGTGGCGGTTTTTACGGCTCTGGACATGTTTATAAGGAGGAAGGGCTGGAAGTCCCTGCTGATCCCCTTTGTTTTCGGGATAACCGGAGCATTCAATGTGTGGATACTCGGAGGACTGGACAGCGGCATGGCTCCGGGGGCTCCGGGTTTCGGATATTACAGCTTTAACCTGAACGGCTTTTTTAACGGTTATCAGTGGTCCCGTGTACTTCATTTACCATGGTTTCAGGAATCACAGACAGAGGGATTTGCCTATCTGGGTCTTGGAATGCTGATGATACTTGGCTTTTCGGCAATCTTCCTGCTTGTACGCTGCTTTTACATAAAAGATGTTATTAAAAGAATAAGACCGGCGATCGTACTGCTTTTCATAGTTTCAATCCTGTTTGCGGCATCCAACAGGGGGACTTTTTCGGACAGGCTTCTCTGGTTCATAGATATAGATGGAAATACGCAGTTAAAGACGTTCCTTGAGATATTCAGATCTTCCGGGAGATTTGCCTGGATAGATATGTACCTCCTTATGGCCGGAGGCTTTTATGCACTGGAGAAGATAGTTATCTTTATGGATGGCAGAAAGCAGATGATCCTTGGCACTATCGGTGAAACCGCTGTTCTTATCTTAGCTCTTATCCAGATCATCGATCTCTGGCCGGGACTGAATTACAAGGCACTTGATGTGGATAATACACAGGTCTTTGACAGCAACCTTACGGATCCCTACTGGTATGAACTGGCTGACAGCGGTAAATACGCCCATGTCTGCATGGTGGATAAGGGGAAACTTTCACAGGATCAGCTTTACGCCCTGGCCTTTTATGCCCTGGACTATCATATGACTTTGAACGACTTTAATTTTGCCAGGGCTCTTACCTACAGTACGGGAGATGTGGCCTGGGATTATCTTGATGCCCATACGGAAAATATGATCTACGTATTTCACATAGACAGCTTTGAGGATGCCACATATTATGAGGATATGGATGTAAAGCTGGCGGATGGCATGCTGGTGGGAGTGTTTTACTAGACTTTCTTTATACTCAGGCGCGTTAGCCGGGTTATAAATACTGATCGGAGGAGATCTATGGATAAAATAACAGACAGAATTAAATCCTTGAGAAAGGAAATGAAGAAGAGGGGGATCAGCGCATATTATATGACCACTGCTGACTTCCACGGTTCCGAATATGTCCATGACTATTTCAAGGTGAGGGAGTACTTTTCCGGATTTACCGGATCCAACGGAGATCTCCTTATAGGTGATAAATGGGCAGCGCTCTGGACCGACGGACGCTATTTTGTCCAGGCTGAAAAAGAACTGGAAGGCTCCGGTATAGAACTCATGAAAATGGGGGAAGAGGGAGTGCCGGATGAGATCGCATTCCTTAAACAGAAATTAAAGAAGAAGGATGTGCTGGGTTTTGACGGCCGCACCGTTACCGCGTCTTTCGGGAAAAAGCTTAAAGCAGCCGGTAAGGAGGCAGGTTTTTCCCTCTGTTATAAGGATGATATAACAGATGGTATTTTTAACAGGCCGGCTTATCCGGTGAGTTACGCTGAGGTCTTAAATAGCAGCCTTACGGGCTTAAGCGTGAAGGAAAAGCTTGATAAGGTCAGGGAGGAGCTTAAGAAGAAAGGAGCTGAAGCCCTGGTTTTAACAAAGCTTGACGATATCATGTATCTCTATAACATCAGGGGAAGGGATGTTCTCTATAATCCCGTTCTCATGAGCTATGCCTATATTTCAGAAGATATATCTGTGCTCTTTGTTCAGCAGGATGCGGTGACCGATGCCTTAAGGAACCACTGCAACGAATCCGATACCATGATAATGGATTACTGGAATATCGAAGGATTCTTCAAGGGACTGCAGCCCGGGACAAAGGTGCTTATAGATCCGGGAAAGATCAACTTTTATCTGTATAAGAAGCTTAAAAGCTCGGTGAAGCTTATTTCGGGCATCAATCCAACGGAGGAGATGAAGGCCCTTAAGAACGAGACGGAGATAGAGAACTTAAGGAAGGTCTGCCTAAAGGACAGCCTTGCTGTAAGCAGGTTCATACTGGAATTAAAGTACCGTATGAAGAACGAACCCTTTACGGAGATGAGCGCTGCAGAGCTGCTCTTAAAATACCGTAAAGAGACAGAGGGATTCAGGGAGCCCTCCTTTGAAACCATCAGCGCATACGGCGGAAATGCGGCAATGATGCACTATGAGCCCTCAAATGAGCATGAGGTGGTACTTAAGGAAAGGGGAATGCTCCTTGTGGATTCCGGCGGGCAGTATAACGGAGGCACAACGGACGTTACCAGGACCATAGTCTTAGGTGAGCTAACGGAGGAAGAGAAGAGGGATTATACCCTCACCGCCTGCTCCATGCTGAACCTTATGCATATAAAGTGGCTGGAAGGCTGCGTTGGACAGAATCTGGACATAATAGCAAGGAAGAGAATGTGGGACGAGGGCATGGACTACAAGTGCGGCACGGGCCACGGCGTAGGATATATGCTGAATGTCCATGAGGGTCCCCAGAATATAAGGTGGAAAAAGACGGAGAACAGCGCTGTCTTAAAGAGCGGCATGCTTGTTACGGATGAGCCCGGGGTTTATAAGAAGGATAAGCACGGGATCAGGATAGAAAACATGCTCTTAGTTAAAAAATGGAAGAAAACGGATGACGGGCAGTTCCTTGAATTCGAGAACCTGACACATGTGCCCATTGACGATAAGGGGATCAACAGGAGCATCATGACTGCAGAGGAACTCTCATACTACGAAGAATACCAGAGATCTGTGCTGGAAGCCCTGAAGCCGTTTTTAACCTGGGAAGAGACGGAGATGCTGAAGGAGTATTCAGGGATAAAATCCTGATTCCAAAAGGATCGGCTGTGCGAAGGAGCATATCACCAAAGGTGATATGCTCCGGGAACCAAGTGAGCGGCCTCCTGCCGGTTGACTCCTAGCTTGCGCCAGGTGGGTGACCATCGCCAAAGCCGCTGTCTTCCGCTCCTGCATCAGCGTAAAGCTGAAGCCCTGTAAACAGGCGGCGGCCTGACATTGTCATAAAGCATCCGGTCTCCCGTTTAAAATCAATGTAGGTTCAAATAGGCAGAAGGGTATCGCATCACCCAGCTACTATAGATTTTATCATGAATCACCGCTAAAGGAAATAGCGGGAAGTTGTGAAGAGTTGTGAAAGGTTGTGAAAGATTTTTGAAGTTGTGAAGAGTTGTGAAAGGTTGTGAAAGGTTTAAAGAGACTTTCGGAAAGATAAAGCATGCACTCGACAAATGACTATAAAATAATATCTGTTATCATTCCTGCGTATAATGTGGAAGAATACCTGGAAAGAACGCTGAAAAGTGTCAGAGAGCAATCCTATCGTGATCTGGAGATAATCATCGTTGATGACGGATCCACAGACAGTACCGGTAGAATTGCAGACAGGGCAGCAGAAGAGGATAAAAGGATCAGGGTTATCCATCAGGAAAACGGGGGCGTTTCTAAGGCGCGGAATACCGGCCTTGATGCAGTAACCGGAGATCTTATCGCATTTGTGGATTCGGATGATCATTGTCGGGAAAATATGCTGGAGATCCTCTATGCGGATATGGAGGAGACGGGAGCAGAGCTGGTTGTCTGCGCCCATGAAGAAGGACCGGAAACTTTTTCAGGAAAAATATCAGAAAAGACAGAGCTGAAGGAATACATGGATACGGAGAAATTCATGATGCTCTTCAATGAGCATAAGGATGAGAGCGTTGTTCTTTGGGGAAAGCTCTATAAAAGGGAACTCTTTGAAGGCTTAAGATTTCCGGAGGGAAAGATACATGAGGATGAGTATCTGGCTCATTATATACTTGAGCGCTCCGGTCTTGTGACCTATGATCCAAGAGCTATGTACTATTATTATAAAAGGCCTGTAAGCATAACGACGGACCATTTTTCAAAGAAACGTCTGGACTGTATACCGGCACTGACGGACAGGATCTCCTTTTTTGAAAAACAGGGTAAAGATATTCTCCTGCATGGCGCATATGTAGATTTCTTAAAGAGATTTCAGTACTATTATTACGGAATTAAACACCATTATCCGGAAGACAGGAAAAGCTATGAGGAACTGTTTTCCATGTATGGGGATTACTACCGCAGGTCATACGGATTGCTTAGCTTATTAGAGAAACTGAGATTTGGGCTGTTTATTTATTTCCCGGGGTTGAATTACCATATAAAAAGAGCATTCGGAGCAAAGAACTTAGATACATGAAGAAGGCGTTGGTTATAGCCCCCGTTTTTTTCGATTATGAGAAGGCCATCTGTGCAGAGCTTGAAAACAGAGGCTTTCAGGTGGATTATGTCGATCAGGACGGGATGAAAAAAGAATATTGGGAATGCTGGAATATGTCCTTTTTCAGTAAGGTAAAGAGGCATCTGATACCCGGTCAGCGGGAGAGGGACAGAATAAGAGCCGCCGGTATCTTTACGGAAAAATATCTTGACCAATGGCTCGGTCAGATCGACACAGGAGAAAACGCATATTCATTGATCCTTACGGTGAAGGGGGATTTTGTTCCTGACAGGTTCTATGAAATACTAAGGGCAAATAATGAGAACGCGGAGATGATCCTCTATCTCTGGGATGACATAGGGATACTTAATAAAACCTGCTTTTTCAAGTATTTTGACAGGATATTATCCTATAACGTGGAAGACTGCGAAAAAATGGGATGGAAGTATCTGCCGATCTTTGTTCAGAAGACGAAGGCAGATCCTGTTCCCTACAGTGAACGTAAATATGACATTGCGATGATCGGCACCGGCCATATCGAAAGGATCCGGATGATGCGCCGTATTTACCGGAAATATAAGGACAGATACAGCTTTTACATCTATTTTGTAAAGAGGCCGGATGTAGATATTGACTTTTTTACATACGAAAAAAAGCTTTGTTTTGATGAATATATGGAAATACTTTCAGAGTCCAGAGCTGTGGTGGATATTCCCCTTGGCGTACAGGACGGACCCACCACAAGGGTCTTTGACGCACTTCTTACAAACACAAAGGTCCTGACCACAAACAGCAATGTGAAGAAATATCCGGTCTACGGGAAGAATATTTCAGTGATCAACGAAAAGAACCCGGTTATAGAAGAGAAATTTATCAGCGAGGAATATACAGACGAGGGAAAAACCGTTCTGAGTATTTCGGAATGGTTTGATATTTTGAATGAGAGAGATAAGAAGACCTGAAAATAACAGATTTGTTTTTACGCTTTTCTTTATGGATCACATGCTGGATAAAACCGGGATTTCCAGATTCATGCTGGGCCAGCAGAAGATGTTTCTTTCCCATGGGATAAGCTATGTTTCGGCATTTATCATAAGAAGAGCGTATTTTAATGACAGGATAGAGGCCTTTAACCAGTACGGACTGTTGGTGGATGGAGAGTATCAGGGTGTGTTTTCCATTTCACAGCTTATTGAAAGGTTTGCCGGATGGAACAGGGATAATATATATCTTCTGGATTTTCATATCCATCATTTTCTCCATGTGAAACTGCATGATTTAGAAACTTTCCTGAATTTCTTTTCAGACCTTCCGATTAAAGTATATCTCCATGATCACTATACTTCATGCATAAGCTATAATCTCATGAAGAACGATGAGCAGTATTGTGGCGGCAGGGGATTGACGGCCGAATACTGCAATAGCTGCAGTTTTTATAAGGAGAGTGTTAAATACGAGAATAAACTAAACAGTTTCCTTAAAGCCTATATAGACCGCATCATGTTTATAGCTCCATCGGAAAGTACAAAGGAGATTTTCTTTAATTTCCACCCGGAGTACAGCGGCAAAGTAAGGGTTATTCCCCATCTTAAGCTTTCCGGGCAAAATCCGGATAACAGGGCTGTCACAGATGACTATGAACCTTTAAGGATTGCTTTTATCGGATATCCGAATCCCCGGAAGGGCTGGAACGTGTTTAACAGGATACTTGAGAGATATAAGAATGATCCGGGTTTTGAGTTTTATATCTTTAACAGTGACGATAAGGAATACCGGGATGTTAAAAAGATCCGGGTGCAGTTTTCCGAAGACAGTATGGATTCAATGACAAAAGCACTTGTGGAAAACGGGATCCATGCCGTACTTCTATGGAGCCTCTGGCCTGAAACCTATTCATATGTTTTCTTTGAATCCTTTGGGGCAAATACCTTTGTTCTTACATATAAGGACAGCGGTAATATAGCGGATGCAACAGAAAAAAACGGAAACGGCAGAGTGTTTGGGAATGAAGAAGAATTGATGAAATATCTCGATAATAGGGATAGTTTCAGAAAAGACATTAATTCATTCAGGACATCAGAGATAACCGGACCGAAAGAACAGATAGATAATGATGAGATATTGAGCATGATAAGTTTTTCAGAGGCCTCCGGACGGAAGACGGGTCCTGTTGTGCCGGACAGAACAAATCCGCTGTTAATGAAAGTATTGAACCATCACTATGATAAACGATTTAAGATATAAAGATCATATCGGAACGGTAATACTGTTTATCCTTACAGGGATCATCAGCGTCTTAAATGCTGTGGAGCTCAATTATTCCTTTGAAAGGATGACGGGGCTGACTTTAGGTACTCTCCTGACGGAATCCCTTATAGCATTTGCTTTTCATCTTTTGTTTTATTCCCTGATACGGAAACAGGGTATCTCTTCACTTACGGTTTCTTTTCTCATAAATATCCTGGCTATCGCTGACCGCTATATATATCTTTACCACGGGGAACCCTTTCTTCCTCAGGATATCGCTGATTTTGGCACAGCAATGAATGTGGCCTCCGGATACAGTTTCCGGATCGACAGCACTATGGTAAAGATGCTCGCTGTATTTGCGGCATCGGTGGTGATCTCCGTTGTCCAGCTGTTTATTGAAAAAGGTCTCGGCAAAAAGAAGCAGTCAACGGGAAACAGATTGCTTAAGACAGCCACAGGCATCGTTCTTTCATTTGTAATTCTTGCCCTTGTCTTTTTTACAATAAGGCCGGCAAAAACGGATCAATGGTCGTTCAGGATGGCCTGTTCCGAAAACGGTTATCTTTTTGAATTTATAAATGCTGCAAATAATATTGTTTTCGGCAAATTCTTAATCATGCCGGAGGGGTACAGCATTGAAAACACGGAGGCTCTTATAGGATCAGTCGGAAAGCAGGCAGAGGCTGCTAAAGACCGCAAATATCCGGATATCATATTTGTCCTTAATGAGTCCTGGTATGATCTTTCAAAGGTATGCGAGCCGGAAACCGATGCGGATTACATGAAAAACTACAGGGATTTAGATGCCTGCATTAAGGGATATGCCGTGGTTCCTTCGATAGGAGGAGGCACCAACCGCAGTGAATTCGAACTTCTGAAATCCGACTCCCTCTCTATCCTGCAAAAAGAGATCATCCCCTTCAGCTGGCTTGATTTTGAAGGTGCAAAAAGCGCTGTGAGTTACTTAGAAGGCCTGGGATACTCCACCATGGCCTGTCACGGAGCCGACGGATCCAATTACAGACGGGATATCTGCTGGCCGGAACTGGGATTTGACATCATTCATTTCGTGGATGATTTTTCAATGGAAGATACAGGTTATGGGAACAGGACAGCATATATCACGGATTCGGATTCGGTTTCCCAGTTTATTCAAATGATGGATGAAATGCCGGAGGACAGGCCCCGTTTCGCATATCTCCTTACCATGCAGAATCACGGGCCCTTCGACCTGAATGACAGCTCATATGATCAGGTTCATGCTGGAAAAGACTTTGGGGAAATAGATGAAGAAGTGGATGAGTATCTGACCTGTATAAAGCTTACGGACGATTCCATTAAGGAACTGACGGATCATTTCAGGAATTCTGACAGGGATACGCTGATACTCATGGTGGGAGACCATGCGCCCAGCTTTATCCGGAGCGTGGCTGACGGAGAGAAATATGAGGGAATACAGCTGGAGATAGCGGAAAAAAGTACTCCTTTCTTTATCTGGACCAATTTTGATACCGGATCTGACGGACAGCCGGACACAGAGGCTAACCCGGATCTTTGCAGTTTAGGCCCGCTGGCCTTCCGTGCCGCAGGACTTCCTGAAACAGTATATTACAGTTCCGTATTGGATCTGGCGGAAAAAGATATCCTCCAAAGTATGAGCGGTGTAGATACATATCTCACTGCTGACGGCGTTTCACATGAGGCGGAAGGCATGGAGGAAATGCTGAAAAGATATTATTATCTGGAATATAACAGCCTGAAGGGCGGATCCTCAAGGATAGACGGCGCATTTGAAGCAGGATTGAAAGAGTGATAGTATATTCATATGGAAAAAGAGCTTATTTCGGTGATAGTACCTGTTTATAATACCGCAAAGTATTTGAGACGTTGTATTGACAGCATACTGTCCCAGACTTACGAAAATCTGGAGATCATATTGGTGGATGACGGCTCCACTGACGGGGAGTCCGGGAAGATCTGTGATGAGTATGCTAAAAAAGACAGCAGAGTCGGGGTGATCCATAAGGATAACGGAGGGCTTTCCAGTGCCAGAAACGCCGGGCTGGATGTTATAAAGGGAAACTACATCTCGTTTATAGACAGCGACGATCATATCGCTGAAACTTATTTAAGAGAGCTCTATGACAGAATGAAGGAGGAAAACTCCGATATTGTCATCTCCGGATATACAGCCTGCGATGAGGATGGGGAAAAACTCGGGACTTACGGTTCCGGGACGAATGAGCTTATTGACCAAAAGGGGTTCTGGGACTGGGTTATCCTTGAAAACAGGGAAGATACGCTGTACGGAGCAGTCGTGGCCTGGTCAAAGCTATACAGGGCCTGGATATTTAAGGATATCAGATTCCCTGTGACCTTACATGAGGATGAAGCGATACTGTATGATGTGATCAGCAGCTGCAAGTCCATATCAGTAACCGACGGCGTTGGTTATTACTACCTTCAGAGACCTGACAGCATAATGAACAAAAGCTATTCTGTAGAAAGACTGGCCGCTTCAAGGATATTCATTGACCGGAGTGAGTGGTTTTTATCCGACGGATGTCAGGAATACGCGGAAAGGTCCCTTATGTATGCCATATACAGGATCACTTTGGGATTACAGAGTATAAAAAAGGACACTCCTAAAAGAAAAAAAGTAATGGATGCCCTGCTGACACGGTTCAGGACAGTGGGAAAAGCGGTAAGAAAGGATTCCGACTCCCTGAAATTCAGGATAAAGACTTTTATTTTTTCATTGTCTCCGGAGCTGTATATGGTGCTATTTGTGCATTAACCGGGTACAGGTACAGAAGGGTGGAAAAACAGTGGTATTCGTTTTTATTCTGGATAATCTGAAAAAAGACTGCGGGCCGGTTGTCAATATAGCTATGTCCCTTGCTGTAAGGATCCGTGAAAAGGGTCATAAGGTATTTGCTGTTTCGAGGAAAAACCATGTTTCCGAATTGTTTGATGATTATAAAAACAAATTTGACGGAACCTTTATCGTAGAGGACAATTATGCTTCAGAGCTTGACCTGTTCAAAGAAAAGACCGGATGGGATGAGCTTGGCGTTTTGCAGAAGATAACATGTTATCTCACTAATATCAGCATCCTTCCCGCATGGTTTGACTGGAGATTCTGTCATGCAATGGGACAGACCAAACGGCTGTATACTTCGATGATAGAAAAAACAGATGGTGAGATAAAGCCTGATGTTATGATCTCCTTTATGATGCCGCACTGGACGGAAGAGTGTCTGTACAAAGCCCGGATCAGGTCAAAGAGATGTCTTTTCCAGATGGATCCTTATGTACATTATGAATTCACCGAAAGGGAGGAATCCCTGAGACGTCAGTCTGAAGAGGAGATGATCGCGGAGAGTGCCGACAGTGTTTTTGTTCCACCACAGATATACCGGGAAATGCAGGAGGATAAATTCAGTATTGACTGGAAAAAGGTGAAAGTATACCGTTTTCCCGGTATCAGGACAGGTGTTTCCACGGATCCTGAAACAGAAAAGAGCAATAAAGAGGATATTGACATATATTTTGTCGGAAACTTCTATGAGGGAATCCGCAATCCGATGTATACTTTGAGCCTGTTTGCAAAGCTGCCGGAAAGATTTATTTTGCATATTGTGGGAAAGGGAGCTGAAGAAATCGTAAGCGGATTTAAGGTAAAAATGGGAGACAGGCTTGTGTTACACGGAGTTGTCCCTGTTGAAGAAGCTTACAGATTTATGGACAAGGCAGATATCCTTTTGAACGTTGGTAACACTACAGATAATCAGGTGCCCAGCAAACTTATTGATTATATAAACACAGGACGGCCCATCATCAATATATGCAAGATAAAAAGCTGTCCCACTTTGGATTACATGAACCGATATCCCCTTGGATTCACGCTGTTTGAAAAGGAAGATGTCAGTGAAACGGAATTGAAGGAGCTTGTCGATTTTGCCGGTCATAATGCGGGCAGAAGAGTAAAAAGAGAGGATATACTCAGAATATATCACGACTGTACGGATGAATATGTTGCGGATCAGATCATCGATTCGTTTTCAGGACTTCAGAAACAGGAATAAACTACAGCTTTGGTAAAATAACATGAAACTTTTCTGGTTATGCAATGTAGAATTGCCCATAATAAGTGAATCAAGAAAAAGCGGTCAGATCGTCTTTGGCGGATGGCTTGATCAGATGTCCAGATATCTTGCAAAAAACAATGATATGACTGTTCTTTATATGGCCGGAAGTGATATCACGGGAAATACCGGAAGTATTAAATATCATGGTTTTGTTGAGGATCAGGCAGAAACGGTTCTTTGTGATGAATTGTCCGGTGATACTTTTGATATTTATCATATCTGGGGGACAGAGTATCGTCACAGTTTCTGCTGTATGAAGTGGTTGAAGGAAAATGGTCTTTCCGGAAAGTCTGTAGTAAGCATACAGGGGCTAATTCATGTGTATGAAAGATTTTATTATGAAGGTCTTTCAAATGACACCATTAAAAAGAGGATCAGAATAGGATTAATAAGGTCGCGCAGCATAGAGGATGATCATAATGATTTTTCGCGCAATTCTGATCTGGAAAAACAATGCATAAGCATGGCTGAAAATGTTATCGGCAGGACGGATTGGGACAAAAAAAGTGTGCTGTGCATTAATCCCGGGATCAGGTATTTCAAGTGCAATGAAAACCTGAGAGAGTGTTTTTATGAAGGACAATGGGATATTAACAGAATAGACAGACATACTGTTTTTGTAAGTCAATGCGCTTATCCCGTTAAAGGAATGCATTTTATCCTGAGGGCACTACCAATAATACTTAAGAAGTATCCTGACACAAAAGTAATCACGACCGGAAATGATCCTACCCGGGATAAGTGCGGTGTTCCTTATTTTTATTATCTTGCAGAATTGATCGATAAACTGGGGCTGTCGGGACATATAGAATTTCTTGGAGTTTTATCGGCGGAACAGATGAAAGCACAGTATTTAAGGTCGCATGTTTTCTTAAGCGCTTCATCGATAGAGAATTCTCCCAATTCAGTGGGTGAAGCTATGATCCTCGGATGCCCTGTGGTCTCTTCTTATGTCGGCGGGGTCATGGATATGCTTGAACATAGAAAGGAAGGACTTTTGTTTCAACCGGGTTCTATAGAAACCATGGCCGGATTTATCATGGATATTTTTTCGGATGATGAACTTGCAAAAACTCTTTCAGAGAATGAAAGACGTAGAGCGTTTGAAACACACGATGTTGAAAAGAACAACAAGGATCTGATAAGTATCTATACAGGTATAAGGGATCTGAATGATCAGAAATAAGGAATAAAACAATGACCGGACCGGATAATCCATTTTTCAGTATATTGATACCTGTTTATAATAAGCAGGAAGAAATAGGCAGATGCTTAACATCCGTTTTGGGGCAGACGTTTAAGGATATCGAGGTTATAGCTGTTGATGACGCATCTTCCGATAGGTCTGTCCATGTTTTGAGAGAGTTTGCAGAGAAGGATGAGAGGATAAGGATAATCAATAAGGAGAAAAACGAATCCCTTCTATGCGCAAGGATCTCCGGAATGCAGGCAGCTAAAGGCAGATACCTGCTCTTTGTTGACGCCGATGATTTTATAGATGAAAATACCTGTAAGGATCTATATGATATTATTGAGAAAGAACCGATAGATATCATTGAGTTTGATATAGTAAACGAACCGGATAAAACGTGCCTCAGCCAGCTGGTAAAAGAAGAGCTGGGGAATGTTTACAGAGCTGATGATCCGGAAGGCAGTAAGATGAAGCATATTGAGAATATGCTTTCTAACAGATCATTACATAATTTCTGTAATAAATGCTGTTCTGCAGAGCTCATCAGGGAATTCTTGGATAAAACGGAATTGTTCTATTGCAATATGTTTGAAGATATGTATTTCAGCGTGACGCTTTCATATCTTGCGGATTCATATATAAGAACAGATGGTAAGTATTATCATTATGTACGTAACAGCAACGGGATGACTTCAGATAATGACAGCGTACTTGATAATATGGAAAGTATAATGAATTCGATCAATAATATGAATAATGGTCTCCGGAGCTTTTTTATAAAATGCGGAGAACCAATGGATGAGATGATCTGCGGATCGAAGGAATGGCAGATTAAAGATTATGTAGATATATGCCTGAACAGTAATAAGACGGTGTATGAAAAAATGAAAATACTACATGTGATAGATTCGATAACAGGTACGGATCATGCTGTCAGATTTGAAGCTCCTTTTGAATGGTATGATGATTTTATGCACGCTTCGGTTTATACTAAAGCGGGAATGTTGTTTTCAAAGTTTGTTGGGAGATTCAGAAAGCGGTAATATCGGTAAATTTGTGAGAGAAGAGCCTTAATGATAAATCCTGAAAAGATGATAACCGTTGTACTGCCTACATACAACGGAAGCAAATATATAAGAAACAGCATAGATAGTATTATCGCTCAGACATATGATAATTGGGAACTGATCATTGTCAACGACTGTTCAACAGATAACACGCCGGTTATCGTTGCGGAGTATGCCGATAAAGATCCCAGGATCAGAGTGATCTCAAATGAGGTAAATAAAAAGCTTCCGGCATCATTGAACGTGGGTTTTTCCGAAGCCCGGGGAGAGCTTCTGACCTGGACATCAGATGATAATGCATATCATGACGATGCGTTCCGGAAAATGGTCGATGCGCTGAACGATAATGAAGATGTGGATCTGGTATACTCGGATTTTGAGTTGATCGATACTGAAGGAAATCATACCGGAAGTGTTATCGAGCCTGAACCGGAAGAATTAAAGATCAACAACTGTGTTGGCGCATGTTTCCTTTATAGAAGAAGCATTGCAGAAAAGATAGGACAGTATGACACAAAGCTTTTTTTAGCAGAAGATTATGAATACTGGCTCAGGGTCTTCCTGAATGGGACAGTGGTTCATATCAGTGACAGCTTATATGACTACAGGCTGCATGAAAAAAGCCTGACACAGACCAGAAAGATTGCAATACAGAAAGCTACATTTCTGGCGAGGGAAAAGCATTTTTTTGATCTGCTGAAACGATGCAGGGATCAGGAAGAAAAAAACAGGTTTTTTGATCAGATGCTAATGAATCTGACTGAAAAAGATGAGCTTAAAAAATACAGAAGGATGTATTACTCGATGGACCGGAACTTCAGGACAGCAGATATGAAACATCGGACAGATACGGTAAGAAAAAATATCTTTACATCCTTTAAGAAACTTGTAAAAAAAGTCCTGAGGATAAAGAATAACTGAAAGGACTAAATAAAAATTAAGGATCGGTCGGTAATTTTATCATGATGGATTACACAACCCATATTAAATCGAAAAGCGGATGGTTTGATATAGATCTCAGGGAACTTTTCAGGTATAAAGATCTGGTATTCCTTTTTTTTAAGAGGAATTACACCACAAGGTACAAACAGACCATCCTGGGACCTATGTGGCTTATTATCAAACCGCTTATGACTGTCATACTGCAGACCTTTGTTTTCGGAAACCTTGCCGGGTTATCGGAAGAAGGCGTTCCGCCCTTCGTATTTTATCTCTGCGGCAATGCTATGTGGTCATTCTTTGCAGCCTGTCTCACACAGACATCAAGCACATTTACTGCAAACGCAGGTATTATGGGAAAGGTTTACTTTCCGAGGCTCGTTATGCCGATTTCTTCTGTTATGACAAGTGCGCTTGATTTCTTCATTCAGCTGGGAATGCTTGTAGTGGTAATGGCCGGTTATGTGATACAGGGCTATGATTTCGGATTTGGCATTACGCTTGCCCTGGTTCCGGTCCTGATCCTCCAGACAGGGATATTGGGGCTCGGATGCGGTATAATCGTTGCGTCTTTGACCACAAAATACCGGGATCTGAGTGTTCTGGCAGAGTTTGGAGTTCAGCTTTGGATGTATGCTACGCCTGTAGTTTATACGATAGCTCTTATTCCCTCCAGATTTTTGAAATTCTATATGTTAAATCCCATGGCGGCTATAATGATGTGCTGGAGAAAGTCGCTGATCGGCTGCGGCGAGATAATGTGGGGATATTGGGGGATAAGCTGGATAGTTACTTTTCTGGTCCTGTTTATCGGTGTGCTGATATTCAGTAAAATAGAAAAGACCTTTATGGATACGGTTTGATGATAAGTTTTTGTGAAAGTAGTTGGTATGGACAATGCCGGATACAGTAATAAAAATAGAAAACTTAAAGAAACAATATAAGCTGGGCGCAATAGGCGGTCAGACCCTTACTGCGGAATTACAATCCTGGTGGGCCAGAAAAAGAGGGAAAGAAGACCCCAACACCAAGATAGGTGAGGACACTTCCCACTATGGAGAAACCTTCTGGGCTCTTAAGGGTATTGATCTTGACATAAGGAAAGGTGAGGCACTGGGTATCATCGGCGGTAACGGAGCCGGAAAGTCAACACTTTTAAAAATACTGTCAAGAGTTACGGCTCCCACGGAGGGAGATGTATGGATAAAAGGAAGGGTTGCTTCCATGCTGGAAGTCGGCACCGGATTCCATGCAGAACTCACCGGTCGGGAAAATATCTATATGAACGGCGCCATCCTTGGAATGACAAAAAAGGAAGTGGACCGAAAGATTGAGTCCATCATTGATTTCTCCGAGTGCCGGCAGTTTATTGATACTCCCGTAAAAAGGTATTCATCGGGAATGTATGTGAAACTTGCGTTTTCTGTGGCTTCTCATTTAGACGCTGAAATAATGGTCATGGATGAAGTGCTTGCGGTAGGAGATGTGAAGTTCCAGAAGAAGTGCCTTGGAAAGATGGGAGATGAGGCTCAGAATGGAAGGACTGTACTGTATGTGAGCCATAATATGTCTACGATCAGAAGCCTATGTACCAGATGTATTGTCTTAAACAAGGGTGAAATGATATATGACGGCGATGTGGAAGAAGCCATCAGCGCCTATATGGACTTAAACGTAAGCGATACAAGAACCTATTATGACCTGACGGATTATAAGCGCCCCAATGAGAGAACGGGAGTAAGGCTTTTTATTAAAGATATAACTTTTCTTGACAGGCAGTCCGCAGTTTATACAAACACAGAACCTGTTGACATGCGTATAAACTGGACCGCTCATGAAAATTTAGACATACGATTCGGCATTTCCGTAAAGTATGCTGACGGTTCCGCTGCGGGACTGGCAGAATCAACAGACATCATACATATGGAAGACGGAAAAGATTACAGTACTACAATACGATTTGATACTTCAAATCTTGTGCCGGGTATTTACAGATTGTCGATACAGCCTTATTACCTTACAGAGACCAGAGGAAGCTATACAATAGATGAAACCCTGGGAATGACCGTTGAGATCATAGACGGGAAAGGGCCTGAGTACAGGACCTGGGCAAGACAGTACTGGGGAAGCGTCAGATTAAACGATGTAAAGATCATAGAGGGATGATCAATGGGATTCAGATCATTTGTTAAAAGAGTATACATAGCTTTGAAAGACCGGTGTGGTTATTTCATCAATCCCGGACCTTTCCATCAGTCCTATGAACAGAGGATCGGTTCCCTGGAGAAACGGCTGCAGTGGTTTAAGGATCATGCTGACATAACAACGCTCAAACCTGCAACAGGGTATCTAAGAAAGAAACAACTGGATCTTGTCTCTTTTGTAGCAGACTTTTTTGAGGAGATTGAACCTCTGGGAATAAAGCCCTTTCTTGCTGCCGGATCTTTGCTTGGGTTTTATCGTAATGCTCATTTTATCCCATGGGACGATGATATGGATTTTGATCTCATAAGAGAGGATTACGAAAAACTCATAGATCATTTCAGAAGTAAAGGGAAATGCTTTATCATAGACACAAAAGAAAGTGACTACATGGGATTTGTGGATAAAGCCACTGCCGCCAATAAAAATGAGTACATTTTATTTGTCTATCACAATCAGATCCAGGTTTCCAAAGGGTCTTCTGTAGTTGACCGGCTGGCCGTGGATTTTGGTACTATAGATTACTTCCCTGAGGATGCTGTTTTTTCGGAGCATAAAAAGTATCTTTCTGAACTCTATGATATGATGTATTCTCCGGAATTAACGATCAGGGAAAAGTATCTTTCGATAAATGATAAACTTGGAAAGGAATCCTTCCCCGACAGTGATAACCTGTATTTCGGCATTGATAACATGGATTCCTATAAAAAGCAGTTCAATACGGATTGGATGAAGAAAGATGTCATTTTCCCCCTGAAGAAGGTTGTGTTTGAAAACAGGGAATTCTGGTGTGCCAGACAAGAAGAGGAATATATTAAGTTTTTCTACAATGACTTTGAGTCATTTCCCGAAGATGTTGGAACGGTGACACATGATTATTGGGATGACTATCTTAAAAAGAATTACCGGAATGCAGAGTTTTATTTATGTGATGCCTTTGAGATATTCCATTTTATGCCACTGTATAACAGATTCAGGGCAAATGGGATAAATGCATGGTTTGTGGCGGAACCCTGTTCCGAGAATACAGCGGGAGACTGGTTTGACTATGACGAGGCAGTTTCCATTCTCAATAAATATGGCTTGAGATATATGGAAAAATGTAATCCGGATGCACAATATGCTTTTTCAACACAGGATTCATATATCCTCGGAAAGTACAGTGACAATACAATAAGGCTGAATATGTCATATGGATGCGGCTGTCTGAAGGGATCATTCGGATATACAAACAGGACAACGGATGGATTTGATTACAGGCTTGTCCATGGAGAATTCGGTAAAAATGAAGTAAGGAAACTGATTCCCGAAGACAGGGTCTTAACCATCGGTTATCCCAGGCATTACGGGAGAAAAAGACCGGAAAAGGAAGCGGTAAAAAAAGAACTTGGCATTACTTCCGAAAAGAAGATACTGGTTTATTTTCCCACTTGGGATGAGGAGAATACCATAGCGGCTTTTGGGGACAGTATTCATCAACTGTCG
>JAEEGL014191623.1_pt1 | contig 21106 bp, 20 predicted proteins | sample 9134231 | NCBI WGS metagenome assembly JAEEGL01 (sample SAMN16246548, study PRJNA631951) | gut metagenome | biome: gut microbiome; feature: rumen; material: fiber-attached | host: Bos | place: Iran: Karaj | collected 2018-10 | reverse complement strand
CTTCATCTCACCACCGTACCAGGTGTTGAGGATGTCCTGCTCGTTGCTGGTCACGTTGAAGACAACGGCGGTGTCGCTGTTCAGACCCAGCTCCCTGTAGTTGTCCACCTCGGCCTTGCTGGCGCAATATACGGTGAAGTCGGGATCCTGGTCAAATTCCTCCTCGTTCTGGGGACGGATGAACATGTTGGTCACGAAGTGAGCCTGCCATGCCACCTCCATGATGAAGCGCACCTTCATGCGGGTGTCCTTGTTAGCACCGCAGAAGCCGTCAACAACAAACAAGCGCTTGCCGCTCAGCTGCTTCACTGCAAGGTCCTTCAGGGCTGCCCAAGTGGCCTCGGTCACGGGCTTGTTGTCATTGGGATAGCCAGGAGTGGTCCACCACACTTTGTCATGGCTGTTGGCATCGTCAACGATGAATTTGTCTTTAGGTGAGCGGCCGGTGTAAACGCCAGTCATCACGTTGATGGCACCCAGCTCAGTCTCCTGACCCTTGTCAAAACCTTCCAGACCGGGTTTCATCTCCTCGTTGAACATCACCTCATAGCTGGGGTTGTAGAGAACCTCGGTAACACCAGTGATACCGTACTTCTCGGCTAAAATCGCTTTATCAAACTTTGCCATAATAAATATTTAATTTTTAATGATTTAGAAATTCCTTTTTTGCTAATGCGCTGCAAAGGTACACATTAAATGTTTACGGGCAACATGAATTAAAGAAAAATTTCCTTAATTAATCCCCTGTTATGTTTTTTTAGCAGTTAGCAACCGCCGCAGCCGCAGTCACAGCCGTCGCCATGCTCGTGCCCGCAGTTGCCGTCGCCGCACTCTTCGCAGCCGCAGCCGCAACCGTGGTGATGGGGTTGGAGCTCCTCGGGAGTGGCGTCGCGCACGAGTTGCACATGACCGCAGTAACGCACGGTCTCACCAGCGAGCTGGTGGTTGAAGTCCATGATCACCTTGTCGTCGGTCACTTTGATAACTTGGCCCTCGATGCGCATGCCTTCCTGGGTCATCATGGGAACGCGAGCACCGGGACGGATGTTCTCGTCGTCAAACTTGCCCTCGATGTGGAAGATTTCTTTCTCCAGTTCATAAATCAGATCGGGATTTTTCACTCCGAATGCCTCATGGGGTTGCAATGTGAAGTCAAACTGCTGACCTTGCTCAAGGCCCATGATATGGTTTTGGAACCCTTCGATAAGTGACAAGTCCATGCCGAAGACGAATGCATCGGGATGTTCCTTGTTGAACTTGAATACACTGACTTGTTCTTCACCGTTAACGACAAAGATCTCATACACGAGTTCCACGTATTTTCCTGCTTGAATTTTCTCCATTGAATGTAATTGATGATTAATAAGTAGATAGATAAATATTTTTGGCAAAGATAGTGGAAAAAATCATAGCGGAAAAAATTGTAGTGAGAATAATTTTTTTAAAATCCCGACAGGTTTGTTCAAAAAACACTATATTTGCACATTTAACGCAAGTTCAAAAGACAATCTATGAGAAGCAAATATATCATATCAGTTATCCTGGCACTCATCGCTTTGCAGGTTGATGCGCTCGTTGTGAATAACAGCGCAGGCGACCTGTCAAATCAGGTGACTGATCTGTCAATCACGACTTTGACGGTGACGGGTAGTATGGATGCCCGTGATTTCTATTTTATGGCCGACCATCTGCAACAGTTGTCAGTGGTGGATCTATCGGGTGTCGCGATTGTACCGTGCCACACCATTGAAAGGCATTACTGGCAACAGGAATTCGTTGCCGATGAGTTGCCGATAGGTGCTTTTGGTGACATGGCTGTGACAAGAGTCGTGTTACCGACAGGCCTCAAGTCGATAGGCAAGGCGGCCTTTGCGGGTTGCACCTCGTTGACCGAAGTGGTCTTCCCGACACGACTCGACAGCATTGCCGACTTCGCTTTTGCCTGCTGCTCGTCGATTGAGTCGGTTACCCTGCCTGCCAGTGTGCGTCGCGTGGGCAAGGGCGCTTTCATGCGCTGCTCTTCATTGGCCAGTTTCAAGGTGGAAGCATCCAGCAATCTGGTTGAGTTGAGCGAAGCGGTCCTGATGGATTGCCCAGCCCTCCAGAGCGTTGTGTTGGGCGAGGCCCTCCACAGTGTGGGCGAGAGAGCCTTGGCCGGTACGGGTCTTCAAGAGTTTGATTTGGCGCTCTATCGCAAATTGAGGACAATAGAGGATTGGGCACTGGTCAAGACGCCTGTCACCACAGTGAATCTGCCATCGGGACTGACCAGTATTGGCATGGGTGCTTTCCTCTATGACACAGAACTTTCTTCCATCAGTCTGGGCGGTAAAATTTCTTCCATCAGCGATTACATGTTGGCGGGCACCAGCCTTGCCGACCTTGACTTCACCGGCATCTCGCAATTGGGCGATTTTGCACTGTATAACGTTTCAACAATGCCCACTGTGAATCTGCCGTCAACAACAACTTGGCTGGGTCGACTCGCAATGGCCGGAATGGTGGGCATGACATCCATCAGTTGTGAAGCCGAGAAAGTACCGGAATTGGGTGCTGAGGTGTGGAAAGGAGTAGACCAGGCCTCCATACCGCTGACGGTGCCCGAGGTGGCGCTTGAGGACTACAAGAAGGCTTGGCAATGGCGCAATTTCTTGTTCCCGACCGGTTGGTTGAAGGGTGACGTGAACGGTGATGGTGAGGTGAATGTCGCCGACATCAATGCCATCGTCAACATCATCTTGGGCAAACCTGCCGACGAGGATACCTTGTTGCGTGCCGATGTGAACGGTGATGGTGAGATCAACATCGCTGACATCAACGCGGTAGTCAACATCATCCTCCATCCCGAGAATCAGATTACCGTTCAGATTACTTCCAATGATGAGCTGCACCTTGACGATGTCGCCATCTGTCCGGGCCAAGAGCGCATAGTGACCTTGTCAATTCACCATGCCGAGGCCTATTGTGCCATGCAGTGCGACATCATCTTGCCCACAGGACTGACGCTCGTCAACACCGGTACCGACTCGAGCCATCAGCACGAGACGAGCGAGGTGGGGAACACCACAACGAGGACTATCGTCTATTCGATGAAGAATGTTAGCTTCGACGACGAGGGCAAACCGGTGCTCACCTTCACGGTGCGTGCCGATGAGTCTCTCGCCGACCAAAGTGACATCGTGGTGAGCAATATTGTGCTTGCCGACGAGGAGAACACCAGCTGGCGTGTAGCCGATTGCCGTGCAAGGGTATCGAACAGCACCGGCATTGAGGACCTCACCGCCGATGCCCACCGTCTGTGGGTAGAAGGTCGCACCCTGTGCATCGACACCCGTCATGCAGGAAAGGCGGTTGTGAGCGCTATCAACGGCACCGTGCGTGAACTGGAACTCACGGCAGGGGTCACGCGCTATGAATTGGAGGCTGGCTTCTATGTAGTCGTCATTAACGGCAAGAGCCACAAAATCGCCATTAAGTAAATTACAAGAGATCATGGGAAAGAACAAACTCAAGAAATTTGCCGACATGGAGCGCATGCAGTGTGTGTTCCAGTTTCCCTTCGCCGTGGTGACGCAGCAGGGCGGTTGTCCCATGCGCGGCAAGTGGAATGAGCAATACTTCAAGAACGATAATCCCATTGTGCTGGAGCTGGGCTGCGGCAAGGGAGAATATGCCGTGGGACTGGCACAACGCTTCCCCGGCAAGAACTACATCGGTGTGGACATCAAGGGCGCTCGCATGTGGACTGGGGCCAAACTGGCGACCGAATTGGGCTTGCCCAACGTGGCCTTTCTGCGCACGAGCATCGAACTCATCGACCGCATGTTCGCCCCCGACGAGGTGTCCGAAATCTGGATCACCTTCCCCGACCCGCAGATGAAAAAAGTGAACAAGCGCTTGACCTCGACACGGTTCCTTGACAACTATCGTCACATCCTGCGTGACGGAGGCTTGATTCACCTCAAGACCGACAGCCCCTTCCTCTACACCTATACCCACGCCCTGGTCGAGGAGAACCGCCTCCCCGTCGAGGCCGACACCGATGACCTGTATGCCAGCGGCCTGGCCGACGACATCCTGGACATCAAGACGCACTACGAGATGCAGTGGCTGCAGCGCGGACTGACCATCAAGTACATCCGTTTTGCTCTGCCTCATGGTGTGGAACTCATTGAACCCGACATTGAAATTGAGTCCGACACCTACCGCAGCTACAACCGTGGCTACATCCAGATGCCACAGCTCATGGACAAAGAGAAACAACATTAAATTCTAAACTATAAACACAAAACAACGCAAAATGACAATTTATCCGAAAATAATCATTGACGCCCTGCGCACCGTGCGCTATCCTGGCACAGGAAAAGACATTGTGGAAATGGAGATGTTGAACGACGACATCCGCATCGACGGGAATCGCGTGAGCTTCTCGTTGACCTTCGAGAAACCGACCGATCCTTTCATCAAGAGTGTCGTGAAGGCTGCCGAGGCCGCCATCATCGCCCATGTGGGTGCCGATGTGGACATCAAGGGCAACATCGGTGTCAAGACCATTCAGGATAATCCTGTACGCAAAGTGGAAAATCCGTTGCCTGGAGTAAAGAACATCATTGCTGTGAGCTCGGGCAAGGGCGGTGTGGGCAAATCGACCATCGCCTGCAACCTTGCCGTGGCACTCGCCATGCAGGGCTATCGCGTGGGCATGCTGGATGCCGATATCTTCGGCCCCTCGATGCCCAAGATGTTCGGTGCCGAGGATGAGCAGCTCTATATGCACGAGGTGGATGGCAAGAACATGATTATCCCACTGGAGAAGTATGGGGTGAAGATGCTTTCCATCGGTTTCCTCGTGGACAAGGAAAAAGCCGTGCTGTGGCGCGGTGCCATGGCCAGCAATGCCATGCGTCAACTCATCACCGAGGCCGATTGGGGTGAATTGGACTATTTCATCATCGACATGCCGCCGGGCACCAGCGACATCCACCTGACTCTGGTGCAGACGCTCGCCATCACGGGTGCCATCGTGGTCACCACACCGCAACAGGTGGCACTTGCCGACGCTCGCAAGGGCATCAGCATGTTCATGGGCGAGCATGTGGGCGTGCCTGTGCTGGGCATCGTCGAGAACATGTCGTGGTTCACGCCGGCCACTCACCCCGATGAGAAATACTTCATCTTCGGGCGTGACGGCGGCAAGGAACTCGCCGAGAAACTGGGTGTTGAGCTGCTTGGACAGATTCCTCTGGTGGCCGGCATCTGCAAGGGCAGTGACGACGGTCAGCCGGTGGTGCGCATGAGCGATGTGAGCGGTGCCGCTTTCAAGCAGTTGGCAACGCGAGTCATGGAGGCTGTGGATCGCCGCAACAAGACGCTCCCGCCCACCGAGGTTGTGCAAACTCATTAATTAATTCGTTTCATTATAAATCAAAATTCAACTGATTATGAAAAAGATTATCGCAATGCTGGCTGTAGCGGCAATGTTGCTCACCAGCTGTGGCTCGGTCCCCATCACGGGCCGCAAACAATTGAATCTTGTCAGTGACGCCGAAGTGCTGCAGGCAAGTCTCCAGCAGTATGCCAGCTTCATGCAGACGGCCCCCATTTCAACCAATAAGACCCAGAGCGCTCAGGTGACCCGCGTGGGCCAGCGCATCGCTGCCGCCACCGAGGCCTACCTCAAGTATGTGGGCTTGGAAAGCGAGTTGCAGAACTATGCTTGGGAGTTCAACCTGGTCAGGAGCGATGATGTGAACGCCTGGTGTATGCCTGGCGGCAAAATTGTAGTCTATGAGGGTATTATGAGGCTCGTGGGCAGTGATGACGAGTTGGCTGTCGTCATCGGCCACGAGGTGGCTCATGCTGTTGCCAAGCACAGTAACGAGCGCATGAGCCAGCAAGTGCTTGCCCAGTATGGTGCCAATGCCATCGGCATCCTCACCAGCGGCAAGAGCGCTGCAACCCAACAGATTGCCCAGCAGGTCTATGGTCTGGGTGCCCAGTATGGCGTGATGCAACCCTTCTCGCGCAAGCATGAGAGCGAGGCCGACAAGATGGGTCTGGTGCTGATGACCATCGCCGGCTATAACCCCGATGTGGCGATCACCTTCTGGCAGAAGATGGCGGCAACCACCACCCAGGAGCCCCCTGAATTCATGAGCTCACACCCGAGCCATGCTACCCGCATCTCCGACATCCAGAAGTGGCTGCCCGAGGTGAAGAAGCAGTACGGTGGCAACTAAATGAAAGGACTCATCAAATTTTCACTGCTGTTGATGGCACTGTTGCCATTGACAGCCGATGCACGCAACATCGCCGACCTGTTCGCCAGTGAGCCGGGCCGCATTTTCCCGTTGCTCACGCGCACGATGCGCCTTGACATGGTGGACTATCACAACAGCGGTCAGACGGTCACCCTCCAGAATAATCTGGCTGGCGAGAGTGGGCTGCTCGAGCTGGATAGTACCTACCTCAAGCTGAACGCCAGCGGCAGCAAGGTGGTGGAGATGTGCATGTGGACCGACGGACGCAAGGATACGGTCATCGCCGTCATCGAGACGGTGATGACCCCGTTGCCCGACAGCCGCCTGACCCTGTGGAACGCGCAGTGGCAGCCGTTCTACACCGACAGGCTGTTCAAGATGCCCGTCATCGACGATTTCATCGTGAAAAAAATGCCTCGTGAACTGCGGGCCGACCTGCAGGACGCGATGATTTTCCCGCTCATCCAACTCACCGTCAAGGGCGACGATCACCGCACCATCGAGGCCACTCACACGCTGGACCACTTCCTCGCTCCCAGCGAGTACGAGCGTTTTGCCGACTACTTGAAACCATCACTCACCTATCGCTATAACGGCAATAAAATCAAACGCGTCAAGTGAATCAGCCCAATCTTTTCAGTCAGCCTAACGGTATCACCCTGAGCGAGTTCAACAGCCGCATCGAGCGCACATTGAACGGTGACACCCAACTGTTTAACCAGTGGGTGATTGCCGAGACCAGCGACTTGCGTCTGAACCGCAGTGGACACTGTTACACCGAACTGATTGAGAAAGACGCTCGAGGTGAGACCGTTGCCAAGATGGGCGCTGCCATTTGGGCCGGCAATTACTCCAAACTCTACAATAAGTTCCTCAAGGCTACGGGACAGGTGCTCGCGACGGGCATGAAGGTGCTGGTGAATGTGTCGGTATCCTATCATCGACTGTATGGCATGAAGGTGGTGATCAACGACATCGACCCCAGCTACACGATGGGCGACATGGAACGCCAGCGCCAGGAAATCCTCAACCGTCTCACTGCCGAGGGCATCATCGACATGAACAAGCAGCTGCCCTTCCCCCAGGTGCCCCAGCGCATCGCCATCATCTCGGCCGAGGGGGCGGCAGGCTATGGCGACTTCATGAACCAGTTGCTGGGCAACCCCTACGGGCTGCAGTTCTACACTTGTCTGTTCAATGCCGTCATGCAGGGCGCCCAGACAGTGCCCACCGTGCTTGCCGCGCTCGACCGCATCAATGCCCATCAGGAACTGTTTGACTGTGTGGTGATTATCCGTGGCGGTGGAGCGACCTCCGAGCTCAACTCATTCGACAACTATGACCTGGCGGCCAATGTCGCTCAGTTCCCCCTGCCCGTGATTGTGGGCATCGGACACGAACGCGATGTGACCGTCTTGGACTATGTGGCCGGTAAACGGGTCAAAACGCCCACTGCGGCTGCCGAGTGGCTCATTCTGCAAGGCACAAACGCTTTGGCTCACCTCAATGAGCTACAAGACGCGGTGGTTACCGCTGTGCGCGACACGGTGAGCCAGGCACGAGAACATCTGGCCTATTTCACCAGCATGATACCTGCGACGGCGCGTCGCATCATCGACACTAACCGCATTCGCCTTGACAATAACGCGAAAAATATCCCCGTTGCAGCCAATGGGCTCATTGCCAACCAGCGCACGCGGTTGAACCATGCCGTGGAGCGCATCGGCGATGTCATCGCTGTGGCAATGCAGCGCGAGCGGCAGCGATTGCAGGCATTAGAGGACAAGGCGACCTTGCTGTCTCCCGATAACACCCTCAAGCGTGGCTATGCACTCGTGAGGAAAGGCGACAAATGCGTCACCGCTGCCGACCAGGTGCACTCTGGCGACCAAATCACAGTGCAGTTCGCCGTTGGCACCACCGATGCCACTGTCAATTAAGTCGCTGGTTTATAAGAACGCGGATGCCAAAAAATAAGTTTAATTCGTGAAATTCGTAGTATAGAAAATGGAAGAGAACAACGAAATGACTTACACCCAAGCGGTGACCGAACTGGAGCAGCTGGTCCAGAAGATGCAGGACCCCCAGTGCAGCATCGACAACCTGAGTGCCTACACCAAGCGCAGCAAGGAATTGCTCGACATCTGCCGCAAGAAACTCACCGCTGCCGACGAGCAACTCAAGCAAGTCCTCGCCACCATTCAGCAGAGCTGACCAGCTGTGGTGCCGTGGATGGTTGCGGATTGTCAAGAGCCAGATGTGAACTAACGATGCATAAACACCTCATTAAAATCAGGTTATCATGATCACCTATTGGAAATACACCACAAGCTATGTCGAGGTGGAGCAGTGGGAGCCTGGATGCTGGATTCAAGTGAAAGACCCCACAGCTGCCGACTTGGCTCTGCTGGAACAGCGCTGGCAGGCACCACTGGACATCATCGAGCAGGTTTCCGATGCCGACGAGCGTCCGCGTCTGGATCTTGAAGACGATTGGGCTGTCGCCATCGTGAGGATGCCCAACAAGAGCATCGATGAAGATGGAGATGCCGTGTTCGTGACACGTCCGGCGGCTGTGTTGGTGCGCGATGACTTGTTCATCACGGTGACCTATTTCCCGACCGAGGTGTTCAACGATTTCATCATCTGGAGCAATCGCCGCCGTCATCCCCAACGCAAGGGCTTCGACCTTTTGCTGTCGTTGCTGCTCTCCGCATCGGTGTGGTACCTCAAGTACCTCAAGCAGATGAACGCCATCATGAACACCGCCGAGGCTCGCCTGGAGAAATCGATGGACAACAACGAGTTGCAAAAGATGATGGGACTGGGCAAATACTTGATTTACTTCATCAACTCGCTGCGTGGCAACGAATTGCTGCTGTTGCGCCTCAGGAAGCATCTGCGCCTCATCGAGCACGATGAGGATCTGTTCGATGATGTGGAGATCGAGACCCAGCAGGCCTATGACACCGCCATGATTTACAGCAACATCCTCGAGCGGCAGCAATCAGGTTACTCATCCATCATCGGTAACAACATGAACGTCATCATGCGCACGCTCACCGTCATCACCATCATTTTGATGGTACCCACCGGCATCGCAGGTTATTATGGCATGAACGTGCCCAACGGCATGGAGAGCTGGGCTTGGGGATTCCCATTGGCTATCGTGCTGTCGATAGTCTTGTCCATCGTCATCTACTACTATCTCAAGAAACGCAAACTCATCTAATTACTCCCGTTTGTGCTTTTTCACGGTTTTGTCTCTCTCACGAGTCCAAGACTGAAAACTTTTTACTACCTTTGCACCCGCAACGATAGCGCAAGCCGAGTGGAAACCAAATTACAGTGATTTTCCCGAGGCCCAGCCTATCTTGCCGAAAGCACCCACGCGCCTGTGGCGAAATTGGTAGACGCGCCAGACTTAGGATCTGGTAACTCCGGTTGTGTAGGTTCGAGTCCTATCAGGCGCACAGGAGAACAAAAACCCGCTGATTATCAGCGGGTTTTTGTTATTTTCATCCCCTCTCACGCTCCCCCTTTTGGCGTTATTCTTGATTAATTGTAACTCTGTATAGACGCAAAATTTTGCGTCTCCGTGAATTAAATACCCATTCAGCCAACAGAGATTTCTACGCAAATTATTACTCACTTAAACCATAATTAGAGATAACTATTTATATCTTTGCAACAGTAATGAAAACGATTGGTCTAGGAGGGAATGATCCCATCTATGATAGAATGAACGGGCATAAAGAGATTCAGCGCCTCTGCTTTGATGCCATCAAGACTACCTTCGAGAGCTATCTCATTTAGAGAATCAACATATGAAACAATTTGAAGAATATCCTGCTACACATTCTATGTCAACAGCGTGGTATTGCGTTGATGAAGATGGTAATGTCGGTATTTTTGATATCGATGATAATGGCCCAGTTCCCGCTGGTTACTCTGAGGATACTTGTGTTAATGAAGTTTTTTGGGATGACTTCTCAACTGAAGATGATGGACCCTTTAGGACTTTAAATTTATCAGAAGAGCAAGTGCTTTCTATGTTGGAGCCGTATGATGACAACGGAGAGTGGAAGAAAGATCAATTTGAGTGGGGAAATGTCGCATGGTTGGACGTTATCATCAAAATTGATTTGTCTAAGTTGGATGTATTTATACAAGCTTCAAAATTAATAAAGAATCCATATCATTATCCCACATGCATCTCAAAAGAATTAGGGTTGTTCTATGTTGATTTATTTTCAGATAAGAATGTTGTTGAACTCCTTGAGAAGAATCATGTGGTATTGGCAAAGTATAACGCCCCTTATTATGAGACTCTCTTTGAAGATGATGAAGATGACGAAAAAGAGAGGATTGAAAATAACATTAAAAAGTTTCCTTTGTTTATTTATCACCAAGACTTTGCCGTTTCTCATTATCCGGCCATAAGGGTGACAAATCCCAAGTATCCACTGAGAATAGAGCAGTTACCCAAGATAATTCAAAAAAGAATCAAAAAAATACCTCTAAGATTCAAAGATTGTGAGCGGATTCAACTGGCCGAATTAATGCCTGTAGAAAGCATGAGTAGCAATAGATATGTTTATAATAAAAGGATTTGGTTGAAATTAGCATCTTCTGATGGTGGAAAACTGTTCTACAACGAAGCTACTCATTCAATTATCCAAGGCGACGAAATGGTTAAACTGATTGCTGATGGAAAAGCTGAAGAATGGGATTATCATAAACATTACGAATTAGAGGAGCAAAAGGATGGCTAAGATTGAGCAAATATCGATAGACTTGTCAAACTATTGTAGTAAAGGATGTCCCTTTTGCTACAATTCAAGTAATCGGGATGGAGCCACATCGTGGAAACCGTCAGAAGTCATCGAGTTTGCCAAGTCATGCATCGAAGGAGGTGTGAAGTCCGTATCCTTGGGTGGCGGTGAGCCGCTGGAATATGAGGGTGTTTTTGATATTATCGAGGCGTTATATCCCTTGACATACCTGACCTTGACGACAAATGGTTTACCATTGGACACGCCTTCAGTAAAAGAGTCCTTAAAACTCCGCAAGCCAGACAAGATTCATATCAGCATTCATAATGCCGATAATGAGACAGAAGTGGATAGAGTCTTAAGACAAATCACTTTGCTGGAGGATTTGGAGATTAAGCCAGGCGTTAACCTCTTAATCAACGCAAATAAAGTTGAGCACTGTAAATCGGTGTATGTCTCAATGCGGAAACTGCTTGAAAAGGAACAAATCATTTTGATACCTCAACGTTTTAACGATACACCAACAGCCCAACAGTTAGCCAGTGTAACTGGGGGTGAGCCATTCCAGAGCCCATCATGTTTGTTGAGGTGTGAACGGCCCAAACAATTTGCATCCATTTCCTGGGACAAGAAAGTAAACTGGTGCAGCTATGCCGGGGGTAAACAACCTTTGGAATCGTTGAACTTTCAAGGTCTGATGGATGCATTACAGAAAGTGAGCTTCACCTCTTGCCAGCATTAATAATTCGACCTCTATTCGGGAGAGCGTGCGCTCCCCCTTTTTGCGTCGTTCAACACTTTTAGACGCTCTTCAACGCCTGATAAGTTTTTACAAATGCCTCTCTATCAGGCGTCTGGAGGTTTTTAAACAAAAAGATATCATGATTATTATTTGGTATGGTTTTTGCAGTATTTTTATATAGAATGGGTTATTTTTAATACTAACAAAAATGCGCCTTATGAATATGAATCCCATATTATTAGCCTCTTATGATTATGAAATGACCGCGATCAGATTACAACAAGATTTGTCTGCAAGCGGTATAGACTGTGTTGTTGAGAAAGTGCCAAAGACGAGCACCTATGATGCCATGATTGATCATAGTAGTTTTTGTTTTGCAGTGTATGTTGATCATAAAGACTACGCTTTGGCAAAAGATATTCTTAAACAATTCAACGAAGCAAGAGACGAAGAAACTCCTTGGTGCCCGAAATGCGGGTCTCATGAAGTCACAAAGACAGTAGTTCATCATGAGCATGGCCCAAACTGGTTGTGGTATTTATTTCCCTCACCAATTGCATCTTCCCTTTTCTTCGAAGATTATGATGAAGAGGATTATCACTGCAATAGTTGTGGGCACGATTTTAAACGGTATTGAAGCGTATGTTCTGTTAATGTGCCTCGGCGATTACCGGAAAAATGTCGTCAATCACGCGTCAGAAGGTTTTAAAAGGAATTGGAAGGCGCAAACATGACTCCTGTTGAGCGCAACCGTGTAGGTCGGGAAACGAAAGTTTTCTGACCTACTTGATTGCAGGAGATAAGAAACACTCAATGGACAACGGGCTTGATTTTTGCCTTGAAGAAGCATGGCGGATCGAAGCCCCGACTTCTATGGGAAACACCATGCAAGTCCGTCAAAGCCAGGCGTAGCTTAGTGCCAGTTCTTCCAACAGTTTTCGATGTCTTTATTGGGGGACTATGCTTGTCTGCGGGCAAAAAGTGCTGATTTTTAGGTCAGGTGACACGTTTTTTGTATCTTTGTCATTCAGTTAATAATGAGAGAGATGATGAAACGATATGTGTTGATTGTGATGGCTGTAGTGTTGGGAGCAGTGTCGCTCATGGCCCAGCAGCACAAGACGTTGCGGGAGTGGGGATTCCCGACTGGGATTTTCCAACCAGGACAGTATAATGCCATCACCGATGTGCCTGGCGTGACAGTGGGGCATGTGACCCTCGTCGAGGGCGACAGTGTGCGCACGGGCGTGACGGCCATTGTGCCGCACCTGGGCAACATCTTTAGCAGCAAAGTGCCGGCGGCCATCCATGTGGGCAACGGTTTCGGCAAACTGGCTGGCGTGACCCAGGTGCGTGAATTGGGCAACATCGAGACTCCCATTGTGCTGACCAACACGTTGAGTGTGCCGGCAGGCATCGAGGGCGTCGTGCGCTACACGCTCATGCAGCCGGGCAACGAGGATGTGCGCTCGGTCAATGCTGTCGTGGGAGAGACCAATGACGGTCGCCTGAACGACATCCGTGGCATGCATGTCACCCCTCAGATGGTCATTGACGCCATCAATAACGCCCATGGCGGTCCTGTGCAACAGGGTAATGTGGGCGCTGGCACAGGGACGATCTGCTTTGGGTTCAAGGGCGGCATCGGCACTTCGTCGCGCGTGCTTCCCAAGTCGTTGGGCGGCTACACCATCGGTGTGCTCGTTCAGACGAACTATGGTGGCATCCTTGAGATTGACGGTGTGCAGGTGGGACAGCGGCTCCACAAGCACGATTTTATCAACCATGTACGCAAGGCCGAGAACGTGAACGGCTCCTGCATGATGGTTGTTATCACCGACGCGCCGCTTGACTCCCGCAATCTGGAGCGCGTGGCCAAACGTGCCATGATGGGCATGGCCAAAACCGGTGGCATCGCCTCAAACGGCAGTGGCGACTATGTCATCGCTCTGTCGGTTGCCCCTGGGAACTTGATTGACAGCAATGCCAAGACTGTCACTTCGACGGTGCTGGCCAACAGCCAGATGTCATCCATCTTTGCCGCCACCATCGAGGCAACTGCCGAGGCCCTATGGAACTCCCTCTTCATGGCAGAACCCATGACGGGCAAGGATGGCTACCACATTGATGCCCTGCCCGTTGAGCAGGTGCTGGAAATGTTGAGGAACAGATAAAAGACCAAAATAAGATGAAAAAGACAGTTTTGAGATATTGTTGGGCGTTTGCCATGTTGGTGGCAGTGTCGTTCACTGCGCTTGCCGATGATGCCGCGCGGGTGCGTGTGGGCCTCGCCTGGCAACCCAATGACGCAGCCTATGCGCGCGTCATCCTCTCCATCGAGCAGGCCGGTGGTGAGGCTGTGATTTTGCCTCAGATGCGTCCCGCTGGCTTTGACTATGACGGCATGAGTCTTTGTCCGCAGTATGTCGATGAAATGGGTGTTTTGTGCCCGCAGTATGCCGACATCGTCAAGCGTGACACCTATCACGGCACCGATGCCGAGGTGCTGCTGGCTGGTGTGCAGGCGGTCGTTTTCCTGGGTGGCGGTGATATCAGTTCCACGCTGTTTGCCGTCCCTCAGACGTGGCACGGCCTCACCGATGACAGCCCTGCCGACGCCACACGCGACGTGTCAGAGTACCTGACGATGGCCTATTGTCTGGATCATGACATTCCCGTGCTGGGCCTGTGTCGCGGCATGCAGATGCTGGGTGTTGTTTCAGGGGCATCGCTCATTCAGGATCTAGGCACTCATTACGAAGGCTTGGGCAAGCCCTATCACTACCTGCACCGCATGCAACGCGATGCAGCAGGTAAGCGCTACTATACGCCTCACGACGTGCTAGTGACCGACAGCGCCTCGTTACTGCGTGCTCTCGTGGGCGCCGACATCATCCGTGACGTGCCCTCGTGGCACCATCAGGTCGTGGGTGATGTGACGGGCACTCCATTGCGTGTCACAGGCATCACACCCACCGATGGCGTGGACATCATCGAGGCCATCGAGCGCACCGACAAGCACTTTGCCCTGGGTGTGCAGTTCCACCCCGAGGAGGCCTTGAAAAAGCATCTCAAAAACGAGCCTGGCGCCTCCCGCTTCATGCCTCTCGCCGATGCCCTCAAATACTTCACAGTTCTCATTGCTCATGCCCAAGAAGGCCGCACTTTCATCCCTGGTCGCGCCTACACCCGCTCGGATACAACGGTTTATCCCAAAACCGCTGCCGAATGCTACAACTTTTTCGCAGTGCTGGGGCGTGCCGAGCAAGGCTCCCTGGATGGCGCCATGGCCGAGTTGTCACTGCTCTTGAACCTGTATGAGCGTCGCCATCCCGATGCCGGTGACGTGCCCATTCAGGAGGTTGCCAAATGGGCGACCGAGTGCGGCTGGTTCGCACATGCCAGTCGCCGTTGGGAGAAGACTGCTTCGCCCGAGTATCTGGCCGTGGCCCGTAACGTCCTAGCCGGGAATCGTGTCATGCCATCAAACATTGTTGAGCATGACTGCCGTGAAGATCTGGCCTATATCGAGACCTATGGCGTCAGGTACAGCCCCTATCAACAAGATAAGTATGTGAGCGGCGTTACCGTGTGCTATCAGGCTCCGGTGCACGAGCACAACGGGCGCAAGTACGGCTTCAGGCATCCCTCTCACTGGGTGTTCTACAGTTTCCCCGCACCCAAGAGTGACCCCTTCGGCTGGTTGTGCGACGAGGGCTGCGGTCACGAGAACGTGACCAACGAGGAAGACATTGTCCGATAATTCCGGGTGTTTTTAGAGTAGCATCAGGGGCATCTCTAACGGGGATTCCTTGAAGAGGTATTCTGCTAATTGATTGATATTTAGCGATATCTCAATGCTTTTGCAACGTGGGATGCGTTGCACCGTGCCGTCCTTGATGGCATAGCAGCCGTTGTTCTCACTGATGTGCTCGTCCCCAGTGACCCGCATCGCGAGTGACGCCCCAGGATGAGTCGACGCATAGAGCCGCAAGGCTTCCATCACATTGATGACGCGCACCATCCCCTTGTAATGCGGCTTGACCAGGTAATAGGACTTGTCAAAGCGACTATAGGCTTGCAGCGTTTCCCAATTGAGCTTGTCTTGAAGTACCACGCATGGGCGTGACTGCTGCCACCGATCATAGGCGTCAAAGCCGTTTTCCACCACATTTTCATCTTGCTGCGGAGCGATGCCCATCTGGGCATAGCCCAGTTTCTCATACATCGCTTGCAGGCCCTCCTGTTCAATCAGCAGTGTGGCGAACACCTTGTTCTGGCACAGGAGCCCGCGGTGCATATACTTGAACAGGCGTGAAATCAAGTGCTTGCCACGGAACTCGGGCAGCGTACCCACAGCATAGAGATAGACAGTGTCGGCACGTTTGCCATAGTAGTTCACAGAGTAGGGTAGCGCTTGTGCTGCCGATATGACTTGGCCTTCTTCGATGCGGCAATAATTGCCAGCAGGGGCATACACGCGCGAGAAAAAGATGTCGAGCGCCTCTTCACGGTCGTTGAACACCGTCTGCATCAACAGTCGCACACCTTCACGTTTGAGCTGCTCTCGTGTGGCCGACAGTTGGGGATAGGAAACGGCGCGGTCTTTCTGAATCTGGTAGGCGGGGTGATAGGATGACTTAGCGCGTCGCAGTCCGGGTAAGCCTAGGTCCTCCTCCAGGTTGATATAGGTGTACTGCTCGGGTATCTGTTGCATGAAGTGGTGGCGCACGACGGTATACACACCCTTGTAGTTGATGTCGCCTTTCTCGACGCACAGGTCAAACGTGTTGCTGTTGATGGGCACGCCATAGGTGAACGCCACCATTTTGTCGTCGACAAACAAAGCGCCACCGATGGCTCCGAATTGTTCCCAATTATCAAATACCTGACTGATGGATTCACGCTCCATCACCTTGCTGTCGGCACCCTGGAGGTGGCCGATGGCCTCGGCGTTGTCGCTCCAGCGTTGCAGCAGCTGCAGGCATTCGGGAAACAGGGAGGGCTCTATCGGGCGGTATTCGTGGTTAGGGTAGAATCGGGGAAATTGGGCCAGGTGCTGACGTTTAGGTCGCAAGGCATGCCCGGGAAGATTGATGATGTCCTCCTTCAGACAGATGTAGTCATAGCGCTCGGTCAACGGCTCGCTGAACTCAAACTCACCTGGAAAAGTCTGTTGCAGGAAGTCGATTCCTGGTTGATTCAGATTGATGATGCTGAAGGGCTGGTAATGGGCAAAGCATTCGTCGCGCAGCGCACGGATGACGCATTCCAGACAACCCTCGCCGGCCTTGGCCACTCGGGGATGCTCAACACCCTCGGGCACTGGCGGCAATGGCATGGTGTGGGTGTATTGACCGTCATAGATGAACCGCAGCACCAGATATCCCTTGACGATGGCATACTCCAGCCCGTAGTGGTTCCACGTGAGCAGGTTAATGGCGCTCCACTCGCAGCCCTGGACATCGTCCCACCGCAGATAAGGGCGGATGATGTCCAAGTCCTCGAAGCCTATCGACTTAAACTCAATCATCAGGTGAAGTGCTGGGGAGCTTACTTGGTCGTGGTGTAGTATCCCATTGCTTCAAGTTCATCTTTGCTCATCTCCTTGCTGTGCAGACCAACGCGCTCCATCTCACAAGTTCCGTCCTTCTTGACGGTGATTCTCACAAGCAGGTCGTCACCGCCGTTGGGATGATCCTTAAAGTTCATCGATGGCATGGTGATGTGACGCACACCGTTAAACATGCGGTCATCCCAGGCGTGGACATGTCCCCAAAAGGCGATGGACGTGCCCCACTCCGAGAGTTTGTTGAGCAGATAGTACAACTCCTCGCGGCAATAGGTCGAGGCAAACTCGTTCATTGACGGACGGAAGATGTTGGTGTGGGTGAAGGTGAAAGTATTGCGAATTGGTTTGTCGTCATTCTCTAAGGCCTTATTCTCGATAGCGTCTATCTGGAAATCTCCTAATGTGCCATTGGCCGAGTCCAGGAAGATAAAGCGGTCGTATTTTTCGCCCACTTTGACGGTGAACTCATAGAATGAGGTTTTAAATTGGTCGCAGAACAAGGACCATCCGTTATGGGTGATATCATGATTGCCCACGACGGGGTAAAATGGCAAATTCCAGTCATCCCAAGGTCTAAGGTAATTCTTCGTGAATTTCTCGATCCTTTGATCGTAAAACATTCCATCGTCAGCCGTGTGGTGTTCATCAATGAGAGCTTTGATGTATTTATGCTTCCATGTTCTGGTTGCATCATACAGTGCCGCCTTGGTGTTGTAATAGTACTCTGGCTTGGTGTCTGCAAGGTCGCCCAGGTGGCAATAGAACAGGTCATCGTTTTCGATGCCTGTCTGCACCATTTCGGCCAGTCGGCCAGGATCGAAGGTGACGTGGCTGTCGCTGCCCACAAGGAAAGAATATTCGTCGATGCTGTCGGCAAGAATCCAGTCCAAATTTTCACCATAATAGGTGTAGTAAATCAACGACTGTCTCACACGGTCGTCAACACTGGTGTTGGCCATGAGTACGCCTTGAGGGCTCACTTTCTCACAAGAACTGAATAAACCGCATCCTGCCAGCAGAGCGGTTGCCATTAGGCTATATAATATTGACTTTTTCATAATGATTTCGTTGTTTTTCGGTTTTTAGTTTGCGGCTCCCCAACTAGAAACTAGGGACAAGAAACTAGAAACTCAATTATTTCCATCGATAGATTAAACCTAGTTTGCCTGTTGTCTCATATCTGCTTGCCAACTGGCTCATCGAGCCAGCAGGGCGGATGTTGAACTCGCCGAACATCTTCCACCTGGAATTGAACTTGTAGTAAAAGTCCAGACCCCAGTTGATGTTCCAGTTCTCGTAGTAGAAGTCGTCATAGTTGCGGAACAGCAGACCCACGTTCCAGTTGTTGGTGCGGGGGCGCAACGTGGCATGGGCGCCGAAGGTGAGCGTCGGCAGTTCGGTATAGCCGCTCTTGCCTATCGTGTAGTTGATGAGTGTTTCGCCCAAGGTGATGTCCCAGTAGCCGCGCTCAAAACGGATAGAGATATTGCCGTCAATCTCGTTGGTCTTGTACTTGAAGTAACGGTTATACAACAATTCGGCGCTGGCAAACATGTGAAACGATTTGACTTTGAAGTGATACTCGCCTTTTGCTTTAATTCCGTACAACTCCTTGGTGTACTGCAGGTTAGCGCCACCGTCCACGCTCCAATGGTCATTAAAATAATGCTTGTAATGCAAGGTGTTGCCAATGCACGGGCCGGTGATGATGTTCTTGCCCACTGTCACCGAGGCCGATGCCTCGTGCTCATGTTCCCCGTCAAACGTGTGCTCACCGCTATAGTATTGGGCAAGCGCCGTGCTGGCGGTGAAAGCGAGAATGATTGCGATAACAATTCGTTGCTTAAATGATGCCATAAAGATATAATGTTGATAAGCCTATTTTTTTTGGTGGTGCAAAGGTACAAAAAAAGGTTTTAGCTTTTAGGCTTTAGCTTTCAGTTTTTTATTACCTTTGCCTCAATTTACTAAGAATACAGTGTTATGATTATCTTGATGATTGACATTAAATCGTTGTTAATGCTGGCCGTTGTGACCATCATTCTTATCTCGTGTGCTAGAATCTTCAGTAAGGGCTCTGGTCGTGGCGATAAACAGCTGCTCGCGCCCTATTCTAGCGTCAATGTTGATGAGTTCCAGTCGCTCATTGCCGACCCCAATGTGCAGTTGCTTGACGTGCGCACCCAGGAGGAATTCGACGAGGGGCACATTGCTGGCGCCATGTTGGTTGACGTGAACGACAGCGCCTTTGTCGAGAAGGCCGCCGCCGTGCTCGACGTGCAGCGTCCTGTCGCCGTCTATTGCCGCAGTGGCCGACGCAGCGCCCGCGCCGCCAGTCTGCTCACCGAGAATCACTTCAAGGTGACCAACCTCAATGGCGGAGTGATGGCATGGCAAGACGCAGGCAAAACCCTCATCAAATAACCCCCCTAAAGCCTAGCACCTAAAGCCTAATGCCTAAAAAAGAATATAACGTCGTGGCGGCCGTCATCGAGGTCAACGGCAAGGTGTTGTGCATGCAGCGCGGCAAGACCCGCTACAGCTACACCAGCCACTTGTGGGAGTTCCCCGGCGGCAAAATCGAGCCGGGCGAGACACCCCAGCAGGCCCTGCACCGCGAGTTGCTCGAGGAGATGGACCTTGACGTCGAGGTGCACGAGCATCTCGCTACCGTCACCCACGACTATCCCGACTTCACCATCACCCTCGCCGCCTATCGTTGCGTGGCGTCAACCACCGCTTTCACCATGCGCGAGCATGCCGCCTGCTGCTGGCTCCGATGGGATGAACTGTCGACCTTGCCCTGGTGTGCCGCCGACGAGCGACTCATCGCCCTCTTCCCTCAGAAATAATTTTAAAATTTTAATTTGTTTTCATTTCCCGTGCGCAGCACGGTTATGTGCCACAGGGCCAACTGCTATATCGTTTGTTTAAACGGATGGCATACGCATTCTGTGTGCGTATGCCATCCGTTTAATCCCTCTAATTCGCCGACAAAAAGCGAATGCGTATGCCAAAGATAAATCTTAGCGCCTTAGCGTCTTAGCGTGAGGCTCTATGAGCGCGTATGCCAATCAGTTGAATTCGCGCAATTCGTAGTTAAAGTATTACGCCTCCAGGTCGATGTTGAACTGCTCGTGCCAGGGCAGACCCTGCTCGTTGAGCACTGCCAGGAACGGATCGGGATCAAACTCCTCAACGTTGTGCACACCCGGCTTGCGCCACAGCCCTTTCAGGAACATCATCGCACCCGTCATGGCGGGAACTCCCGTCGTGTAGCTCACAGCCTGCATGCCAGTCTCCTCAAAGGCCTTGTGGTGGTCGCAGTTGTTGTAGATGTAGTAGGTCAACGGCTTGCCCTCCTTGTCGGTACCGCTGATGCGGCAGCCGATGCTCGTCTCGCCGGTGTAGTTCTCGCCCAGGTCCTGCGGGTTGGGCAGCACGGCTTTCAGGAACTGCAGCGGCACGATCTCCATGCCCTGGTAGTTGATGGGCTCGATGCTTGCCATGCCGATGTCCTGGATCACGCGCAGGTGGGTCAGGTACTCTTCACCGAAGGTCATCCAGAAGCGTGCCCTGCGCAGGGAGGGGAAGTTGATGACCAGCGACTCCAGATCCTCATGATACATCAGGTAGCTCTCGCGCGGACCAATCATGGGGTAGGTGAGAGGCTTGTGGATCTCCAGCGGACCGGTCTCGACCCACTTGCCGTTTTCCCAATAGCGACCCTTTTGGGTAATCTCGCGGATGTTGATCT
>JAEEGL014626085.1_pt1 | contig 21107 bp, 25 predicted proteins | sample 9134231 | NCBI WGS metagenome assembly JAEEGL01 (sample SAMN16246548, study PRJNA631951) | gut metagenome | biome: gut microbiome; feature: rumen; material: fiber-attached | host: Bos | place: Iran: Karaj | collected 2018-10 | reverse complement strand
CGACCTCAAGCGGTCTCCCACCCGAGCCATGATCATAGCGTCCGAAAGCATATATATATCCACCATAACAGTTTTATTTTAAACTATTCTTCGGCAAATATAATAATAATAGTTCAAAATACAACTTTTATTGGGCTTAACCCTTTATCCCGATCCCGGAGCTGGATGTTGAGCTTGTCGAAGCAGTCGAAGGACAGGCCATCAGTGCCTCAATAGTCGCCACGATGCGTCCAAAATCGAAGTTCAAAGAGCAATACTCCTTGCCACGAGCGCCCAGCGCATCAAGCTCCGAAGGATCCAGCGACCGCATTCGCTTCAGCAACGATGCGAACGCCTCCGAATCCCCTGCCGCCACCGAATAGCCGCACCCAGCCTCAGCGATCACCGACGCTCCCTCTCCATTCATCATCGCCGCGATCGGCTTCCCCGCATTCATGTACGCCTGAAGTTTCGCCGGAGCGGTACGATTGAATATCCGACTATCCTTCAGCGTCACAAGCATCACATCCGCCGCCGCGAAGAACGCCGGCATCGCCTCAATCGGATGCCGTCCAAGCAGGTGCACAGTGGCCTCCAGCTCATGCTCCTTCACGAACTCCTCCACCCATGGACGTTTCCGCCCGTCCCCGACTATGCAGAACTGAATATCCTTCTCCTCCTTCAGTGCCAGCGCCGCCCCCATCAGCCCCTCCATATCCTGCGCCTCACCGATATTCCCGGCGAACATCACCCTGAACCCCTCCGGAAGATTCACGGAACCGGTCCCTGAGCCCAACGCCACATCCGCCCAATTCGGAAAATACACCAACTTCTCCTCGAAATCCCCTATCTCACAAATCGAATCCTTGAAGCCCCGACTGCTCATAAGGATCTTCCGCGAATGCTTGTAAATCCACTTCGTCAGCCCCCCGAAGAAGCCTAAGATCTTAGGGTTATTTACTCCGCCAGCGTCCTGCAGACTCTCCGGCCAAAGGTCCAGCACCCAGAAATCCATCGGCACCCTCCGAAGCTTGCTCACAATCACCCCAGGCACCCCCACCATCACCGGCGAAGTCTCATGGACCAGCACATAATCAAACCGCCCGAACAAACCGAGCCACAATGCGTCCCAGCACTGCGCCAGCAACGACGAGCCATAATTCAGCATCAACCGCAGCTTGCCGCCATTGCCCCGAGGGATAATGAACGACCGCAGCACCTTCACTCCCCTAACTCGCTCAATGCGCTTTCGGAATATGCCGTATCCTTTCGGGAACTTTCCCTGAGGATAGTCCGGAATAGCAGTCAGCACAGTCACCTTATGCCCCCGCTCCGCCAGAGAGAAAGCAAGGTCATTGCACCGGAACTCCTCCGGATGGAAATGATTGGTTATAAGAAGGATATTCCTCATAGTTAATCTAATCTGATGGATAGATTGACTATGTTTTCAGATTCTAAAACAATGCTCCTGAAAAAGAAGAGACAGGGGCATGAATGTCAACGTGTCGAACAGTAAAACCATTCTCCTTTGCCAATAATGCCATCGCTTTTGATGCCTTGGTATCGGATGTCACAAAATAAAGTGCTCCTATTGACGAAGCTTGAGCGAATAGTTTTGTATCATTGGGAATGATCATCCTTTGATCAGGTGAGTACTGACCATTGTCCTTTGCCTGAAAGAGAGTATGAGCATAAAGCCCAGCCTTTTCCGCATGGTCAAGATTAAAAGGGACAACTCTTACGCAGTCAAACGGCAACTGATCAAGTTCCCCATGAACACAATACTCAGCTATAGCAACAGTTGACATATACAGCTGAAATTTATTCTCAAGGAAATACTGGAAATAGGCTTTAGCCGATTCATGGAGAATACCTTTATCATTCAATAGCCTTACAAAGAAACTTGTATCCAGCATTGCTATTCTCGATTGCTCCCTACTACTCATAATCACCCCTCAAATCAGATAAAAAACGCTCAACATCCACACCTTCCCACGACTTTGAAGCCTTAGCTATCAGGCCGTTGAGATAGTTCTCATCATAAACAGGCCTAAATCCACGCAAAGATATCAACTTCAATGATGACATGTCGATTTCTCCGGTCGCAAGACTCTGTTTCCCTTTAGCCCTTACACCGTATTCTTTGTATAACAAATTCTCTGTCAAGTTTTTCAAATAGTCCTTATCAGCATCAATTGTTACCTGACCAAACTCTTTGGTATCAAGATGAATATTAGACTTATCCTTTCCACCTGCATCCGTCAACGTTCCGTAGAGATAAACCTCGGCATCCACCCATATCTCTTCTGAACGACGATAATGAGTTTGAGGAGTTATTCTCAGCTCTCCATCTTTCCATTCTGAGGTGCTGATAGAAAACTCAAAATCCTTCGATACCGCATCCATCTGGAGTCTTTCTATAGCTCGGGCAGTAGGCAAATCAAGTTTGTCTATGCTGCCGGTCTGAAGAACACTTGCCAAAACAGCTGAAGTGGCGACAATTGTCTGGAAACTTGTTTTAAAGATATGACGAACTGACCCATTTTCAATGGAATAGGTAATCTCAGGCCGCTGTTTCTTATTACCAGAGAATAGAATAGATTCCACTATATCAAATAACTGAGCTATCTCCTTTATATCGTAATGATCTGGAGACAACTGCAAGTTTCCCTTATATCCGGAAACCCTGATTTCTATGGTTCCCCTCGATTTCATTAGTTTAAAATTTAAGCGTCAGTTCCCATAATAATACTTGTTTATAAATCCGCAATGGGTTTATTAGCTGCTGCGAAAATAAGAGATTGTTTTGATTAATACAAGCAAGGTCTAGCCCAATTTCATAAAAATGTTTAGTTTACCACTTCCTTCCGAATAGCTTGTAGCCAACACGTTTGAAAAAGGTCTTGACATATCTGGGTAAGAAATGGAATAGGTAGAGACCAGCACCTCTATTCACTGTCACATCCACCGCAAATTCACGCCTCATCAGTTCCGTATTACTCATCATCTTCGCATGAAGGAAGTAAGCGTCATTACCCATGTTCCTGTCGTGGATCACCTCGCACCAGAGGGGGAAAGATGAAACTCGCTCTATCTTTGAGCCCGAGATACTGTCCAGGTAATAATGGCTGCCATAGCCATATATTGTCTTCAAAGTCAACGGGTTCCCGCTCTCCACCACACTCACGAAATGGTTCCGAGGGTAATGGATCCGCATCACATAACTATGGTCAGTGTAGTATTGATATCCATCTACATAACTGATGAATGTCCCATCCGGAAGCTCCGCCGCCCGCCTCTGCACATCCTCCACAAACCCCACCGCCAACGCATCGTCATTATCCAAATAGGTTGTGATTACACGATCGGCATTTAACCGCTTAGACACCTCACCGCGAAAGATATTGGCGAAGTACCTCCCATTCTCCGGCTCCACAAACACAGGAACCAACTGCGGACACTGCGCCCTATACCCCTCTATCCTTTCCCTAGACGCCTCCGGAGTCTTGCTATCAAACAGAACGATCCATTGGAAATCCTTGCACGACTGAGCCGTTACAGATGGCAAGCAGTACCTCTCGAAAAGAGCGAAACGATGCTCCAGCCATTCCGCAGTCCGAACCGGAGAACCATTCTTATCCTGCCGCCAGAGCCGCAGATTGAAACGAGTGAGAATGAAGTGATTAACAATCATTTAGCGACTGTCAACACATCCTCCTCCCCTAGCGGCTCGTACTTCCCGTCCTTGCACTCGAACAGGACTGTGCCGGACTCCAGCGACTTGAGGCTATGCCACTGGCCAATAGGGACATTAAGCATATTCCCACCTGGACGCATATCAATTGTCTCGACCAGGTTGCCTGCATCATCGTAGAAATACTCCTCGAAATGCCCACGAAGGCACACAACCGTCTCGGAACTCCCCCGATGCCTGTGGATCGGCATCACCGTCCCCGGCTCGATGGCATTGAGCATCCGTTGCGACTGATCCTCCGGCGAATTCCGCAAATCAAGGTTCATTCGCAGCCGAGGCGAAGCCTTCGCCTGAGCGGTTAGGAAGTCAAGTATGGGAGAACTGATCAACATGCATTAGAATATTTTTTGAAATAATTTATTCAAAGGTCAAAAAATGTATTCGGCTTCAGATGCGAGACGAAACAATCCCTAAACTAAACTTTTGTACTCTATTTTTCAATGCATCGTTTTGCAATTTCGCTATATGAAAAAATTGATTTGCATTTTTGAGCGGCTAACAACATAGCCGCATATTTTTCTTTATTTGTAGTGATACTTCCTATAGCTTTTCTTATTTCCTCTTCACTATCCTCATACAAGAAATCAACATTACCGCCCCTATCTATGTGGTGTGTACCACTCCAGTCTTTTACTAACATAGGAATACCCATTCCTGCCACTTGTTCCCAGTATACAGAATGACGTCCAGGGAATACAACCAAACTAGCAATAGCAAACAAATCATAACTCTCTTGGGAACCTAACCATCCTAAGTACTGTATTCGCTTCCCATCTATCATTAACTGGATATTTCCACGTATGCTGTTTTCAACTGATCCAAAAACAATAAGTTTGATTCTCTCATTTGGGATATTCTTGACTGCCTGAATTAATAACAACGTCTGCATTTTAAATCTATCAATTTTTCCTCCAGTAACAATCAAAAAATCATCCTCTGAAATATGGTACTTTTCTTGTGTCAGAGATTTCCGTTGCAATGAAGCCTCCATCATCTCATCATCAGCGCCCATCACAAGCAGTTCAATCTTTTGAGTGGGGACACCATAAATATTCTTTAAAAAATCGCATCGTGCAGGTAAGACCCCATAAAACATCGTTACGTATGGTTCAACAATATGTGCCATATATCGCCATAAAACTATGTTGAGAATTTTTGATAGAATATTCCTCGCACTGTTTGAAAAGTCAGCATGGTTATCAACGTATACCCGAACGCCCTTGTGTTCCTTTAAAAATGAAACGACTTTCCACATATCTAGAAACTGGCATCCATGAATAAACAAGATTTCAGGATTAATAGTTTCGAGAGTTTTCTTTACACCTGAAAATCTGGCGAATCTCCCATTGGGTTTACTACCCTTCAACATTTCAAGCCTAATGACATGAATACCATCATCATAATAATAGTCAGACTGCTCTGACTTATGAAGATGGGAGTCGCTGTCATACACCCAACGAGATGTAACAATTGTTACCTGATGCCCTAACTTCTGATGATATTTAGCCAATAGATTCTCTTGATAAGACCAACCATCAGAAACTGTCCCTGCCAAACAAAAGTGCAATATTCTCATTTCCTCTTACTCGTTAGATAGTCCGTATAAGCCATCGCAACCCAAAACTTAGCTTTGAGACTTTGGATAAAAGATAGTTTCCGGGTCATATTATTATCATGAACCCGATGGACTATTAGTGGCTCATCCAGGAACATTACTTTCTTCCGAGATTCGCCAATTAATCCTATCCACTGATCATACATATTTACTTTTTCCGAAAAAGGAAGAATAACAGATTTTAGCTCTTCTCTAAAGCACATGCAACATCCATAGTAACCACTGTATAAGACGTTATACAAAACCCCATGTCTCCTTTTTCTTACTGAAAAATCACTCATTCCATATTTGTGATTAAGTATCTGATCGTTTGAACACATATACATATCATGAAGAATAAGCTCCACATCGCCATTTTTAATAAACAGGTCCCTGATTTTGCATAACTTATCTGGCATCCAAATATCATCTTGGTCTGCAAACATGATTATGTTTTTTTTTGAATTCATTAGCGCATTCTCAAAATTCTTAACCACTCCTTTTTTCGGTCCTTCTATCCATTTCACGTTTGGGTATGATTTGATATAAGTATCAACAATCGTTTTTGTTGCATCCGTTGAGCCATCGTCAGAGATTATTAGTTCATCGTCCTCCATCATGAACGGAACAATTGTATCCAATTGACTTTTCAAGTATCTTTCCCCATTATAGGTGGCCATAATAATTGATATAGACAAGTAATTCATGCGATAAGATAATCAAGCTATTATAAAACTGGTGAAGAATAATCATGTAAGAACTTCAACCCAACCTCAATGTCACAATTAGTCACTCAAAAAAAGGGAGAATTATCGTTGAAAACCGCACTGGTAATAATTAATAACTAATACTAGATAGAAATCAAAGAATGAAGCCACGCAAGAAAATAAAAAAGAGTAATCGAAGAACGCATTAAAAGCATCTTTTTTCGATTAAAGGTGATATTGCTATCGATGGTAAATGACGTAAATTGTTTAAGGTTGGCTTGCTTAATATACTTATATCCTACGCCAGCTGTTTTAATAGTATAATAGATTAGATTTGACAAAACACAATACTTCATATATTGAATAATGTAGAATCGGTCTTCGATTACAGGTAACTCTTTTATTCTCTCATCAATCAATCTAACAGAACTTACCATCATGTCCAACCTATTTCTATCAAAAGTGCGAGATGCGCTTCCTTCCATTCCCACGACATGATACAAAACTATATTTTTAAATCTAATTTTATCACAGTAATACATGCATTGAAGAAAGAAAATAGTGTCCTCGAAATTTCTAACTCCCACAGGGAAGGTAATACTATTTTTAAACAAATACTCCCTGTTGAATAAGGCACCACAGACACTACCGCGCAAATACCTTCTTGTTAATAACTCTTTAGGGTCAAGCAAGCTATCATCACTTATTACATTAATCCACGGATATTTTTCAATTTCGCCATCAAATGACCGACACACTACAACATTATCGTGAAAACTTTTATCAATATAATCGATAACATAGATAAGTGCATCCTCAATAAGTGTGTCGTCTGGATCAACAAACATCACATAGTCACCTTTTGCGGATAACATAGCACGATTACGAGCCGCAGCTACGCCTTCATTACTTTGTTCAATTAAAACGAAATTAGAGTATTTAGCTTTATACTGCTTGATAACATCAACAGAATTGTCAGGTGAACCATCAATAACACAAATTAATTCATAATCCGCAAGTGAGACTCTTTGTTTTATTATTGAATCTAAACAACGAGACAGATATTTTTCAACATTATAAATTGGTATTATTATTGACAATTTCATAATACAATACACATGATGTCATTCATTCTCTTGTATTTATAATTAAAACAAAACTATTCTTTAAATCATTCTCCAATTATAAAACCGAACTTGATTCCTTTTACAAGTTTTGTGAAGATATATGAGAAAAATAATGCAAGAAATAAAACAAGGGTTGAAAGTAAATATGGATTAGACCACATGTCGGACATATAATAGAATGAGATATAAATAATCATTGGATGAAACAAATATATCCCGTATGAATTATCCACAACTTCACCGACAAATCGATTATAAACATAATGTTCTCTAAAAGTATGTCTTTCATTTAAGATAGTGTATAATCGATAACATATCACATACAATAGTAATATACCAAAGATAGCTGACAATAATTGTAAGAGAGGAAAAACTATTGGCACAGAACTCAAATACCATGCTGATAAATGTAACGATGACCACAGGATAAAAACAAGAATCGTTTTAAATAATACATTTGTGTCAAAGAAACGGGAGATTTTCTCATAATTGCTCATACCTATAACTCCCAAATAAAAATAAATAAAATAACCACAGAAGTTAGATAATTGGAAGGTATAAGGCATAATATCCTTTAATAAATAAAGACTCAATACAAATAATAATGCAACCTTATGTTTAAAGAAACCATAGAATATATTGAATACTATAAAAATCTCAAAGAGAACTATTAAAAACCATAAATGACGAGGATTCTCTGCCAGCAAATAAGAAGAAAAAAAATAGTGCACAGGTTGATCAACGAATCCGAGTAAGCACATTGTCGGGAATACCCAAAACAATGAAAAAAATAAATATGGAATAATGAGTCTTTTAATCTTATTAACCACAAATCGTTTTTGATTTTGATACTTGCCCTTCTGAACCTTGTTTATAAAATAAATAACTCCTGATACAAAAAAAATGCTGGCATATGAAAGCTATAAATAAACGAGGTAAGGACTCTCAAAGGAACAGGGTTATACTCTATGCCTAACACTCCTTGAGAAGTAAACATGCGGCTAACGTGACCAATCACCACCAGAAGAATAGCAATGGCCTTCATATAATCCCAAACATTATATGTTTTGGTATTCATTTATGTCTTAAATTAAGCCAGCGATTAATAATAAAGCGCTTAAATCTAATAATCCAAAGTTGTAACGTATATTGCCAAGAGGAATCCAATGGTTTAATACAATACTCTAAACTATCGTATTCGCCATCTTGTTTTTTTACCATACCAATCACAAATGGAATTAAATTTTGTTTCTCCATAAGTTGCTTTCTAACTTTCTCAAGAGCAAACTTATATTTGTTATAAAAGCCTTCAGGATCTGTTAAAATTCTATCAATAATTGATCGAAGACCTTTGTAATCATTGATATCAAATTGGATAATTCCATCTTCCCCTAAATAATATGAGATATTTGAACATCCAGCATAGATTGGTACGCATTGAGCTAATATGGGATCGGATAATTTCTCTGTCCAATAATCAGGAAGAGAACTATTCTCCATACAAATATGAAACAAATATGGCTCGAGTGCATCTGCTTTATAATCCACAGTATTAAAACCTCTCCCATAAATATCTACAATACCAGGATAATCACGTTGTAGTTTTTCAATTATATTCATCCTTTTATTATGACCTGGCATCATCTTTTGGTTTGAAGAAACCACAGAAAACAACTTGTTTTTGGGGGGCTCTAATCTCTTAAGTTGCTGATAATTATATTTATGCGTATGCGAATAATACCCGTAACCTAAAGACCAATTTAAATAACCGTGTGATTGCACCTTATTCTTATGCCGAACATTAGGATGAGGTAGAATGACCTTATCAAATTGTTTCAAAAAAACACTTGGACATGGAAACATCATCGGAGGTTCTCCGCTAAAATAAAAAAGATTTCCAGATCTGCAATTAAAATGCATTTCGCGAGGAATATTCTGATACACCACGACACAATCCCAAACAATGTCCTCATCGCTGTTCTCTCTAATATCAAACTCCGAAGGAGGAAACATCTCCATATCCCAATGAGGGAAGAAAGGTCTATCTGAACGAGATAAAATATTTATATGTATCATATAGTCCACGGTTTATTTATTTTAAATGGAGCACGCTCAAGAAGCTCTCTTTGGATCTCAAGGATCACATCCTTAGACACATTCTCCATTGATTTAACTAATCTTTTCCCCTCTCTTACTTCTGTTATAGTTAATGGAGTGTATGGTTTAATGTGGACCGCTGAAAAATAATCATAGAACTTGAAATTACCTCCAGGCAAAGAATTATTCTGAAACCATATGCAGGGAATACCATATGCATGACAAAGGATTAACCCGTGCAACGACGAAGAATATACTACCGAAAAAGATTTTAACAAACATATTGTTTTTTCAACATCTGCTGTTCTAAAATCAACAACTTTAATACTATTAACACCATCTAAAAGCTGACAGATAGATCTATATTCAGACACATGTGGTATAATACCAACGCATCTTTGTTGGACATTAACAGCAGGGTTGAATAGAAGAGGCATTAGAATGGCGGGATCTCCAGCAATAGTAGATTCAACATGATAGCCATATTCTTCCAAAACTTTTTTGGAAAGAAATCCTCGCGTTATGATAAATCTTCCTCCCGTGGGTTTAATAGCTCTTTGTGCCATCCCAGTTCCCCAACATATACTTTTAGGTGTAGAAGATTCAAGCAAGGAGCCCACTGCAATTAAGACTGGCTTAAATGAAAAAGCCATAAGTTTCTTTGCTATACTAAAATTCCCTTTTATGCACTGATTAATAGATTTAGCCGAGTTAATTAGAAGATGTCTAAGCGATAAGGTTTGTCGGAAACAAACTTTATCCCCTGACAATTTCTCAACAATATAAGGTGAAATTTCATCACCGAAATTATTATTATTGTACCAGAACAACTTAATCATCGAAACACTACCTTTATTTAAAGAAAGACTATCATCTAGAATACTTAAACCTATTCCATAATTCATTCATGTAGTATTTAATAAGAACTCGGCAAGACCTAATGACTGTTGGTTTTTTATATTCTACGTTAGAGTTACCTGGATGGCCAATTATATGAATAGGTTGTTTAAATTCATGAAAAACACCTTTAGTTCTAAATGATTTAATTGAAATGCCAAGAACATGTTCAAAGTGAACTTTTTTGCTATCGTTCATTAAGTTATGACGTGGAAAGAGTTCATCCTTAAAGAATATAGGATGGCAGCAAAAGAAATAACTATGAGGATAACTCAATTTCAAATCTGCGTCTGCATATACGCTGCTAATATCTGTGCATTCTCTTAGCAAAGAATTAATATTATTTATTATAAGCCGCCCTGTTATCTTTACGATCTGATCCGCTCCAGCGATTAAAATAGAGTTATCAAAAGCATATCTAAGTATCTGACATTCCCCCCATCCTTTACCACAATCATTACTAGTTCCCCAAAAATGAAGTGCTTCAAACCTCCCATTATCTTTAATAACTGATGAAAAATCATAGTTTGAGTTATCAACGATGATAACAGGATATTCCGTATTATCTAAATAAAAGTGAATAGCTTTGAGATATTCATCCCTTCTTTCATCACTAGTTCCAGTACAATTATTATAAACTAATGGTTGCACTGTTGATGTTAGTAATATTACTCGCCGCATTCTCATTGGTATTTTGTTGTAATAATCTAAAAGATGATCCTACTATCATCCCGAGATACACAACGGTTGAAGGAGTAGAAAGGAGACCATATCCAGTGAAAAGATAAGCATCAATTATTAAGAAACACAAACAAAAAACCTTATTTATACTGCTATTTAAGTGTTTCTTATAGAGTCGAAACGCTCCGATTAACAAGAGAAATGGAACAAAATACCCCAATAAACCATAGGTATAAACTAATTCATTCAGTGAACAATCACGAACACTCCACATAAGTCTTTCCCTCTCTTTATCAACTAATCTACTCTCCCTTGATGGCAAGCCATGTGGAATAGCACAATAATCAAAATGGTCTATCAAAAACAAAAGATGGTCTTTACGAACCTCATCACCAGTATTAGCATCTTCTCGTTCAAGGACTTTAGTATATAAACGATAATGCATATTTGGAGAATAACGTTCTAGTGTATCTTCAAAGGATAAATATAAATTGACAACTACAGCACCTAAAACAAGCACCAAAACAATACGACTAATGGTCTGTTTTGAGTCCAAAAGAGCAACAGCAGAAAAAATCGTTATCAGAACATATAGTACATTTCCCCTGGTGACTGAGAAAAAAGCATCAATTAAACAAAGCAGACATACGACTATAAAATGAAGCTTACTTTTATTAAGATAACTATATCCGATGACAAAAATTGGCAAAAGAATATTAATCAAAACAGCATATTGCTGATCTGTGGTCGTAACATAATAATTGGCATGAAGAAACGAAGAGAGAATATCAAATAAAACAGAGATGATGGAAACCGTATAAACTTTCTCCCAATCTGAAAAATCGTTTCTAAAGAAAAAGAAAAACGCTATAAAAAAAAGACAATAACTTCTTATTACTTTCCAAATTGTAGGTAATTGTTCGGAATTAAGGAATATCATGGACAGTGCAGAAAGAACGCCGATAAAAAGAACTACTGTCAATAAATCTTTCCCAATAAGGATTTTATATTTGCGGCTCAATACAATTAGTAAAGGAAACAACCCTAGTTCAATTGCAGCAAATCCAAGCCCCATATAATTAATATAAATATGAGTAGTAATAACTGATATAATGAACACAGAAATGTATATATTCTCAAAGAGTTTTTTCATATACCTACTTATTAAGTGCTTTATGAATAATTTGAGACACAAGTAACTTTTCCGAACCACTCATGCTATAAAAATATACAAGTGGACACAAACCAAAAATATAAAATACAGTAGAACAAATAACCCTATACCAAGAAGTCAAGTAGTGAGAAACGGTTAGTATAGTTAGCGCATAAATAATAATCGGAATTAATTGACGAATACAATTACTAAAGAAGAAACTTAAAGTAAACTCTGTCGAGTTTCTTTTCAAAGTCAATAACCTCAAAGTAAAAATAGCACAGTTAATTAATACCTTAGTGGCAATGACAAAGGGAGGATTAAGCCCAATTTTACAAACACCCCATGCAAAAACAACATTAAGCAACATAAGTGAGAATAATCGCATTTGATACCTAGCAATCTTTCCAGTTGCATCAATAGCATAGCTTAATGGTGTACTTAATGTATCAATGATTAAAAACACCAACAAAATCAATATGAAGTGATAAGTGTAAATAGGGACTGTTTCTAGCCATATATGTAGTATCCCGTTTAAGTTACAAGCCAATGGTATACAAACGAACATCATCATTATAAAAGACCATTTCGCAGCAGTACATATCAAACGTTCGAAACTTCCATCTCGGTTAGCATATGATTGGATTAATTGAGGGCGAAATGCTTGTTGGACATTGTTGATAAAAGATGCGAGAACATTAGTAACTTGATTTGTTATTCCCATTGCAGCATTTACTGCTAATGAAAAAAAGAAATTCAACATCACAGTAATACCTTGATTCGCAAATGTACTGCCAACACTTCCTAACATACTCCACATAGAGAACTTAACCAGACTCTTGCTCTCCTTACTATGCATTATCGCTTTCTTGCTTATTTTCTGTTTTTGATAATAACTGCGGCAATAATGACGATATATACAATACAAAAGGATCTCTAAGACAGTAAAAGAGAAACCGTATAAAATGAGGGCATCAGCTTTTACATGAAGAAGAATAAATGCTATTAGCAACTTCAGTGATACTTCTAAAAGGCTAAGTATTGCCACAAAAGAAAATCTTTCATAGGTTATTACAAGTGAAGAGTATGGAATCTTAAAAACGGCAAACAATAAAGTAAATAAAGCCGCTTGATAAACTACAATAGCCGCTACATATCGACTCTCTGGAAACACGAGAAGCCGAGCAACAACGTATAATCCAACCGTATCACCAATAAGAAAAAGGACAAAACCAAATAACACATGCAATGTAATACTTGTGTTCATTATCTTAGATAACCCATCTAAGTCACCTTCGCCTTTACATACATTTAGGAATCGTTGAGTTGAACTGGCCATGCCTGTAGTCAACATCGAGACAAATGCGATTACGCCACCTGCAACATTATATATACCGAAATCTTCAACTCCTAACGCTTTAAGAATAATTCTAGATGTATATAAAGATACTAGCGTTACGATCAACATTCTCACGTAAAGCCAAACAGAATTTTTTGCTATCTGTTTTGAGTCGACTTGCATATTACCGGATAATAAAAAAGTCTACAAAATCATGGGAGCAAATCAAACAAGTATGCCTTTTATACACCTACGAAGGCTATCTGTCCAGTAGGGTACAATTATTTTAAAAGTCTCCTTTACTTTAGTCTTATCTAAAACGCTATATGAAGGCCTTCTCACTGTGCTAGGAAACTCGTCACTATGACATGGCAGAATATCACAATCAGTGTGACCACTATAATCGGCAATCATCTTCGTGAAGTCATACCATGAACATACGCCTTCATTTGAATAGTGATATATTCCGCTATTCCCTAAATATTTCCGATTTTCCAAAATATCGAAAATAGCAGTCGCCAAATCCAAAGCATACGTTGGAGTACCAACTTGATCAAAGACTACCTTTAACTGAGGTTTAGTTTCAGTTAGACTAAGCATAGTCTTCACGAAGTTCTTCCCAAACTCACTATAAAGCCATGATGTCCGTAAGATAATATAATCTGCGCCAGAAGCCAGAATTTTTTGCTCACCACGAAGTTTGGATAGTCCATACGCCCCAATCGGAGTTCCCTTTTGATCTTCCTTGTAAGGAGTATTATACAGGTCACCACCAAACACATAATCAGTTGAAATGTGAATAAGTAACCCGCCTACCTCTCTCATTGCGAAAGCCAGGTTTTCTGGTGCAAGGGCATTTAGCATATCGGCCAATCTCCAATCATCTTCGGCCTTGTCCACATTCGTATATGCAGCGCAGTTAATGATACAATTAACTTCGTTGTCTATGACAAACTTCATTATCATCTCACGATCGGTGATATCTAACTTCACTGTTGCTAATCCTGGCAGATCTGTGACATCCGAGAAGATGTAATGGTCCTGGCTATTTCGGGCAACAATGCGCATTTCATTGCCCAGCTGCCCATTAGCGCCTGTTACAAGGACATTCATTCCAGTCAAATTTACTTTTAAAACTAAAAGACAAAAGGAGACTCAAAGTCACTTATTCTTGGATGATTACTATCCTTCTCTGACAATAAAAGATCTTCTGTATTCACTGGCCAACAAATACCTATCTCCGGATCATTCCATGCGATAGCACCTTCTGCTTCAGGATGATAGAACTCATCGCATTTATATTGAAAAATAGCCTCTTGACTCAGAACCACGAAACCATGTGCCATGCCTTTAGGCACGAAAAACTGGCGATGATTATCTTCCGTAAGTTCACAAGTTTCATATTTACCATAAGTTGGTGAACCCCGCCTAATATCAATAACGACATCTAGAACTCTTCCTTTTACAACTCGTACCAGTTTACTTTGAGAATAAGGTGGCATCTGGAAGTGCATTCCGCGGAGTACACCATAATGGCTTTTACTTTCATTGTCCTGGACAAAGGTTATGTCATAGCTCGTCTTCTCTGCGAACTCCTTGGCATTGAAACTCTCAAAAAAATACCCCCTATCGTCACCAAATATAATTGGTTCAATAATTAGTACGCCTTCGATCTTTGTTTTTGTGACATTCATAAATACTTAATCCTGAGTTAGTGTTCTAGAGTTAACTTCTTCTTTCATTTCGTCAATCACCTTGAGTAGATACTGACCATATTGGTTCTTGAGCATGGGTTGTGCTATCTCACGCATCCGCTCCTCGCTAATCCAGTTGTTACGGTAAGCAATTCCTTCCAAGCATGCGATCTTCAAACCCTGGCGTTTCTCAATTACCTCTACGAAGTTTGAAGCCTCACTTAAACTATCATGTGTTCCAGTATCTAACCATGCGAACCCTCTTCCGAAGACTTGGACTTTAAGCTGTCCATCTTTCAGAAACTCTTGATTAACAGTGGTAATCTCCAACTCCCCTCTTGCGCTGGGTTTGATATGCTTTGCCACTTCCACCACTTTGTTCGGATAGAAGTAAAGCCCAACTACAGCGTAATTACTCTTAGGCTCTTTGGGTTTTTCTTCAATGCTTAAGCAGTTGCCCTGTTTGTCAAACTCAGCCACACCATATCGTTCAGGATCTGAAACCCAGTAGCCAAATACAGTTGCTTTGTTGTTCTCCTCAGCATCTTTAACTGCTCGGCGAAGCAAGGTGGTGAATCCACTTCCATAAAAGATGTTGTCACCTAGAACCAAGCAAGCGCTGTCATTTCCAATGAATGTCTCGCCGATGATAAAAGCCTGGGCCAGACCATCCGGAGACGGCTGTTCGGCATACTCAAAGTGAACACCGTAATCTGAGCCATCACCTAGAAGTCTTTGAAAACCAGGCAAATCGTATGGGGTTGAGATAATCAGAATATCTCTGATTCCAGCCAGCATCAAAGCGCTGATAGGATAATACACCATCGGTTTATCATAAATGGGCAGCAGTTGTTTGCTAACCCCTTTTGTAATCGGGTAAAGACGAGTTCCACTACCGCCTGCTAATACAATACCTTTCATGTTTAAATATTTATATTTCTAAAACTATATTACCTCAACACAACCACATCCTCACTCGTATTCGTATGCCTATACGGTGGAATAAAAGTCCCCGGTTCAATAGCATTCATCATACGTTGACAATCCTTGCCCGCAGAGTCATAAGATCATAATGCGTATACATCAACCGCAAATCAAGTGTTTCGCAAGTTCTTTGACCGCTTCGTTCCTGAGGTCACTCGCTGTTTTGGCGCCTTCCGCCTCGACCGCTTGGATCATATCAAGTAAATCACGAGCATAGGCCCTCTCAGATTCATTCATGAATCCGCCCGCAGCCCGGACATACTGAGCCAATTGATTTGCCAACCCATTGAGCCGCATCCTCTCCCCCGCAAGCCAACCCAACCTGGTTGCCTTATCCATCACAGACCACTGCGAATGAAGGCGGTCGATTTCTACGAAGATGTTTTTATTCATTGTCAAATCTCGGCCTAAGGTAAATCAGGAACAAACTCTATATTTTGTTCTGTGTATTTAATCATTACAATCAGGCCTAAACTTCGTCAATCTCAATACACACAGGGAAACCAGCGCTGCATAGGTAATGCCGTAATCCTGAGGTATATAATAGGCGTGTGCCACTATATCTTATTATATTATTCCACTTTCTTTTATATTCTGCATTGCACGAAGAACCATTAACCATAAACTGTATAATCGTTTCAATTTATGGCGTTTCATCAGCTGAAACTCGATGCCGTATGTACCGTCCGGATTATATGGGTTGTGTAATACCGTGCCACTGCTATGATGAATATCCCATCCTTCCCCGAGTTTACTATGGTATTCAGAAGGAGTTAGAACTCTCGCAGCATGTGTCCAAATACCAAAAGCCGGATTGCAATATAGTGCCACTTTGTCATAAAAGAATTCTTTGTTAGCGGAATTACATTTCTTAAACTTTAAAGCTTCGAATGCCTTTGTTAGCTCATCTTTTTGATTCGAGAGTCGAGTGATGGGCAAGGGCCACCAATGACCGGCTGTCTGGATAGGGTCAACCCATCTATCACTCATACGCATCGCCCAAGCTATACAGTTAAAGTTATAATTAATGTTGCTTGTAACCTTAAACATGCCATCCTTTTTCAATTTCGGGAACCAACCATCTGAGGTAATCACTGAAACTGCTGCTGCAATATCTTTAACCATATTTTTCTAGCTTTTTTCAGTGAAATAATCTGCTTATTATAGGATACACGGTCTGGATAGATTAACTCTAAAGCATAAACTAAATGAGAAGGACCTGCCTTCAAACGCTCGTATATATAAGGAACCGAGTCTTCTCCACGTTCAACAATAGAGTTGAAATACTTATTGTCAAAGTTATTAACCGACAGCAATGAAGTTTCTTGCTTCCACAAAGCATAGTCCACAGAAAATTGAAAAGACTGAGTTGCCTCTTGCACATCTATCTTTTCTACACTCTCTCCTTCAACAGATGAGACACGCAAACTCAATGAAGTATCGCCATTATTAAACGGAATCGGTTCAACTTCACTGCGAGTAGTTTTAGAAAAAAAACTCAGCCCCATTTTACTTCACTACATTAAAAGGTAACAGGAACTCACTATTCCCAATCTTCAATTCAACAATACAGCCACCAAGTTCTTTGATATTCAAGCCATCAATGTTACCAGCAATTATTACCTGTTCCTTTGTTTCTGCTTCGAAAACAATTTCAGGTGCCATGCTTCCCCCTGCAGCGGTTCTGAAGTTAATAGTTATTTTCTTCTTTTCTCCACCACCGCCCACATTGGTTATCTTTACGGCAAGACCGATACTTGCTACTACCGGTACTTTGGGTACCTTAATGTGGTCAACAGTTCCGACAATGGTAAGTTTGCCATTGTAGTTAAATGCTCCATCGCAAAGAGTAAATACCCGTATATCCATTTTTCTTATGACTTGATTAATTATATGCTTAAATTATTCTCTCGTTTCTGTTCGGATAACAGAAGACTTTCCCGTACCCCATTCTCCGAACACTCCAATAGTGAAAACCTTATCTTGTGGGGTGTTTTCTATCACTCTTACGAGATTATCAGCATACACTCTGGTTTTCAGCAAATCCGTTGTTGCACTGAGAATCCGTTCATTGTCTTGGATAAATGGTTTCATTCTACTCTTTAAATTATTTCTTCTAAGTTATCTGTTTGCTTCTTATTTCTTCTAAATATCTCTTTCTCCATCACCGGGAATGATGCTACAAACTTATTACCGAACCGTGTCCTGTCCCGGTCCTGGTTACTTTCGCATTCAGCATCCTAGGGGATCTCACACTCAATAATATCCCTTAAATTATTGAGCGTAATTAATAAAGCGTCATAATGTTGGCATACTAATTGGCTCCGGTGAAAGCTCATAATCATTTCCGACTAGCCGTATTAAATCCGATAATATAAACGGTGCTTTTACAATACCATCTGGGAAAATCTGATCGATGCTGTGATTTGACAGGAGACATCTTGCTTCGCTATCTAATGCATACCAAAGACTATCGTAAATCGCACCTACCATAGTGTATGTATCATTCAAAAGCTCTGAGAGCTTATCTCGATTGATCAGCACCTCGACATCATCCATCTGTTTCCCACTACGATGAACCAACAAATGGCGCAATTGAAAATGACGTTTAATAGCCGACCTGTCATAATCCGGCTTGGATAAATGAACAAATGACAATAATTTATCCAATCTATCAACATCAAGATATGATCCACGAAGAAATTGACGAATTGCATCTTGCTCCCATTCACCTACATGGTTTTGCTCAATCATACTGGACCATTGATCCTTTTTATTTGATTGTCTCGCAGCGAATTGGAACATTAGTTCCTTGAACCAGTCTTCACTCTTTAGTGACCGTCTTAAAAGAATATAGCAAACAAAAGACTCAAGCGCTGTAATAATACCGACATATGCAAATCTATATGCTTGGAGACGAGATCTTTCGCTCATGCGATCAGATTCTTTAATAAAAGAACAGATGTCAGTCATTCTATTCTTAAACTCCTGTATGCAATCATTATATGTAGCCGCAAAATAACTACTAGCCAAACTTTCTGAAGCAACCCAATCTTTAGCATAATATTCATCAAAAAGAGACTGAGGATGCTCGTCGTCAATCAGTAAGCACTTGGAACCATCCACAATAATATTAGGCTCAAGTAAAATGGCATTAGGGGGCATCGCATAACCACATCCCAACTCCTTTGGGACAAAATATCGAGTCTTAATAAGTATTGACCCATCAATATAGAATATCCTTCCCATCCAATTAAATAAATCGAAACACTCAACAAAAACCAACTCTGAAACACCAACAAACTATACAATTTGCTATGATTCACAAATAATCTTCAAAGTTGCATTATATCCTCCCCCGACAGTTTCCACTTACCAACCTTACTTTCCAGGATCACAGTGTCGGACTGGAGGCTCTCATTGTTGTTCGGCCTTGGGAGAAGGAATGGATTGGATAATACGGAAAATGCCTTCTATCGTTGAAGATTGAGTCATACGTAGCTTACCGTCCGGAGCAAGCATACGAACAGGGGTACAAATTGTACCCCACTTGGAATTCAGTTCCGTGCTGCGAGTACGCATTTTCTTGATGTACTGCTTTACATCCAAACTGTCAGTCAGAATCTGCATCTACCTCTTCGGACACTTCGGAAAAGCGCCGATCTGCCGCCTATCATTCACTCTTCCAAGTTGAAGAGCCCGCAATCACTTTCTCGATGTTGGCGGTAATCTTATTGAATTCCCGTTCCGACAATTGGTTACGTGAGCTCCTCACCAAATCGAGGAACACTCGTGGATTCATCGCTCCCCTAATCATTTTTCCGTTGCTTTCGCTCGGAACCTCACCATCTTCATAGAGCCGGTATTGGTTGACCCCAAATCCGAAAATGGTAGACATCTTTGCCGCACTCAATCCATACCTCTCCCTCAATGCGATAATCTCGTCAGTATAGGGGATGCCATGACGCTCACGATACTGATTAGTCACCTGACTGAACCAGATGCCATCGCTTTCAGTGGTAGTATAACTTTCGCCATTAGCATCATCTAGGAATGATATGTATGTGAAATTATACTTCTCACCCCGATACGTCTCTGTGCCAGGCTCGTAAACCACTCGCATTGGCTTACCTGTTATTGGGCTGATAGGTACATTCATATCATTTCTATTTAAAAGAAATACTAACTGTCATTTTCCTCGAGTTTCCGGACATCCTCTACCGGAGGGAGTATGTCAGAGGCCTACGCTTTTAACTTCAAATCGTTACAATTTGTAACGGTTTCATTTCCCTATATATCTCATTTCCAGTACGTTCCAGTCCACGATATCCCATAGGGCGGCGAGGTGGGCCGGGCGGCGGTTCTGGTAGTCGAGGTAGTAGGCGTGCTCCCAGACGTCGAAGGTCAGGATGGGCTTGAGGCCATGGGCAACGGGGTTGTCCGCTCCGGCGTATTGGGCGATTGAGAGCTCGCCTTTAGCGTCTGCTTGGAGCCATACCCAGCCGGATCCGAAGATGGTAGCGCCTTTGGTTTCGAAGTCCTTTTGGAAGGCGGTGAGGGTGCCCCATTGGGTGGTGATTTGCTTCAGCAGTGGTCCTGCGATTGCAATCGGCCCTTCGACAGGCTCAGGGACCGATTGATAGGACTTAAACTGAGTAAAGTAGAGGTTATGGTTCAGGATCTGCCCCGCATTGTTAAACACAGGCCCCGAGGGTGCCTTGGCTACAATCTCTTCGAGAATAGATTCTTCGCTGCGCTCAGAATGACAAAGGGTCTCGAAATCAGTGCCGACAATGAGTTTGTTCAGGTTGTCGACATAACCCTGAAGGTGCTTTCCGTGATGGAACTCAAGTGTCCTGGCGCTGATCACCGGCTCCAGTGCGTCAATCGCATATGGCAAATCAATAAGCGTAAACATATAACAAAACAATCGATAACTCCAAATATTCAACAAACAAGTTTTTAAACGTCTATCAGTCAAACAATTACATGGACATTAACGTTATTCATTACTTCTGGAACTAACTGAAAATCAACACGTTATTAACATTCCGCATAATTCTCACAAACACTTGCTGCTAAACTTTCTTTTTCCCAAATT
>JAEEGL011039045.1_pt1 | contig 21107 bp, 24 predicted proteins | sample 9134231 | NCBI WGS metagenome assembly JAEEGL01 (sample SAMN16246548, study PRJNA631951) | gut metagenome | biome: gut microbiome; feature: rumen; material: fiber-attached | host: Bos | place: Iran: Karaj | collected 2018-10 | reverse complement strand
TAGAAGTGTGGAATTCTGCACCACTCCCATCCTATCTGAGGATCAGATATCATCTCTTCACCAAAGTACTGCTTGTTGAGTGTTATGTAAACATCATACAGAGCCTCTGCAGTGAGTGGTGTACCTGCTTCTGCCATCTCACAGGTCTTTCTCTCAAATTCCTCAAACATTGTCTGACGGAACATTGTGCTCTTGAAACTCTCCAGGAAATGATTGATGATATATGCCTTTTCCTGAGTAGTCTGTGCGTGATCCTTCATGTAGTGATAGAGAAGGACTTCATTGGTTGTGGATGCAACCTCGGCAACAAAGATCTTATAGCCTGCATCAACAATGGTCTGAGCCTTTGTTGAATACCAGGTATGCATGGAATGGCCCATCTCATGAACCAGAGTAAAGGCGTCATTTAAGGTATCGTTGTAGTTCAGGAGCATGTATGGATGTACCCCGTAAACTCCGCTGGAATATGCGCCGCCACGCTTTCCTTCATTTTCTACCACATCGATCCATCTGTTCTCATAAGCCTCTTTTACCACTGAAATATAATCCTCACCCAGGGGTGCCAGTGCCTTTAAGGAGATCTCTTTTGCCTCATCATATGTTACCTTCATATCATATTCAGGAAGCATGGCAACGTAGACATCATACATGTGGAGCTCGTCTACGCCCAAGAGCTTTTTGCGAAGGGTAACATATCTGTGCATCTTGTCCATGTTGTCATGGATTGAAGCAAAGAGGTTATCGCATACAGAAGGTGAAACGTTGTTGTGATCAACTGCCGCTTCGAAAGCTGAGTTATATTTTCTGGCCTTTGCTTCGAAAATACGTCCCTTAACTTCTCCGTCGTACATGGAAGCCCAAGTATTCTTAAACTCCTGGTATCTTCCATAGAAAGCTTCAAAGCTGGCCTTTCTGAGTTCTCTGTCCTTGGACATCTGTGTGGGCACGAATCTTCCATTAGAAAGCTGAACCTCTTCTCCCTTTGAATCCTTAACAGACGGGAATTTGAGGTCTGCATTTACCAGCATTCCAAAGGACTTCTGGGATGCGGCCTGCATCTCCTGTGCGCTGGCAAGAAGCTGCTCTCTCGCTGTCCAGCATGTGGTCCTTTAATCTTCTGATCTCGCCGATCATTCTCTTATAACGGTCAAGCTCAGGGATCTTAGCGTAATACTCATTAAGCTTTTCATCTGAAAGTGAAAGGATCTCAGGGCTCATAAAGGCAGTCTTTTCACCTGCACCAGCATATACGGACATGGCGCGTTGATGGAATCCCTGATACTTGGAGTTGGTGGTATCCTGGTCCTCTCTCATGTGAGCATAACCATATACGCGGTCCAGGACCAGTTCCAGATCCTCATTTAACTTGCAAAGCTCATAGAGCTTCTCTGCGCCTTCTGACAAAGTTCCTGCGAAGGTTGCCATTTTATCAGCTACTTCTGTAGCCTTATTCAGCTCTTCTTCCCATTTTGCCTCATCCTCATAGATGTCTTCCAGACGCCAGGTAAGCTCAGCTGCTACTTCATCTCTTTTTGGTAATTTGTTCTGCATAGTGTATTTCCTTTCCGAATGCGGATCATTCCGCCTTTTAGCAATGTTTATTATATTATTCTCCACCGGAAAGGGAAAGTATATTTATGCCAATTCACACTTTTCTTAAAAGGAGCTCGACTACAAATCCATTGTCGTTGTAATATTCCATACCCCCGCCCTGCTTGTTCATGTACATCTTGCAAAGGTACAATCCAAGGCCGTATCCGGAATTATTAGCTGCATTTTTACCTCGATAATATTTCTCTGCAATAAGCGGAAGATCATCTTTATCAACACCGGGGCCAAAATCTCTTATCCTGATCTTGATAAAGCTTCCTCTTTTTCCATCTGCCATCAGAATGCTTTCAGTCTCTGAAAATGAAACTGAAATGTCAGTACCGGCGTATTTGGCTGAATTACCGATTATGTTATCTATAACCTGCTCCATTCGCTTCTTGTCAATATAGACAAGGCATGGGTGGATATGATTCTCCAGGATGATGTTGCCAAAAGAGGATAGCGACTTTATCCTCTCTTCAAGGATGAGCGTACTCTCCTCTTTTACGTTTATATCTATCTTTTCCATATCCTCGAGGTTTGCGTGCATTACCTCGCTCATAATGGTGCTTACTACCTCTGCCTTGGAGGAGATAGTCCTTACTTTTTCAATGGTGTCCTTACACTCCTCTACCGGTGCACTCGGTTCATTCATTTTTCTTGTGTACTTAAGGTCCAGTACTTCGCAGGTCGCTCTTATTACGGAAAGGGGCGTTTTGATGTCATGGCTCAGGCCCTGGATCAGCTCTTTTCTTGCAATCTCTGCCTTCCTTTCCCTGCTTATGGAGAGCTTTATCTGTTCCCGTATCATATCAAAGCCTTCCACAAAGCTTCCAGCTTATCGTCCGTTCATATGCGTTGGTCTGAACCAGCTTTAGAAGGTTTTGATATTCATCTGAATCAGGCTTATCCTCCCAATCTATAAGAGATATCTGCAGCTTTGATCCAAAGTCTGAAAGTGATGCCTTCTTTTCTATAAGTGCATTCTGGGTTGTGGTAATGGCAGCCTGTGTATCAGCTATCTGTTGATCCAGAACAGCCAGATTACGCTTTGCTTCGGAATAAAGACCTGCTGTACGTCCTCCGGATTGCATGGCATTGTTGTAGCTGCCCAGATCCGCCTTTGCCTGAAGATCAGCAAGAGCTTCAAGCCTTTCAATATCCTGCATGTCATAGGAAATGATGACATCGCCCTTTTTGACAAAGTCGCCTTCTTTTATGTTGATGCTCCCGATCCTCGCATCGATATCTGCATAATAAACCTTGTCAAAGTCGCTCTCTACATTTCCGTTCACTTCGATCTCGCTATCCAAAGCGCCTTTATCCACAACATAGGTATTAACAGACATTGCTGCGTTGGAACTGATCGAGACTACCAGAGTGGCTGCAACCGTCACAAGTGCTGCAGCTATAATAAATATCTTTTTATGTTCTCTTATTATTTTAACCATTTTGTCCCCTCTTTACTAAAACGTTTTCGGTTACCTTTTATGTTACTTTATCTCAATAAAGCTCATAAGTCTTAACCTGTCTCTTGTACAATTATTAATTGATTCTTAACTGGGCAAAAGAGGACAAAAAAATCAGCAAATATCCATCTCCGGACTTTGCTGATTTACCTGCATTATAAGTTTATTCGTGTTTACACAATACTTTAGTAGTATCGTCTAATTCGTAAATCATTATCTTCCAACTTTTCCCTCTCTGTTAACAATAATGATTCCGGCAACAACCAGTAACAATGCGATAATTCCGGTAATAGAAAAAGCTTCATTATTCTCCCCAAGGAAAACAGCTGAGAGGAGAACCCCCATAACCGGATTCATAAAGCCAAGAATTGACACTCTGCTCACAGGATTATGCTTAAGAAGTACTCCCCACATTGTGTAAGCACCGGCAGAAATAAAGCCCATGTATATGAGGTTAAGCGCACAGGAAGCGCTTCTAAACACCAGGTTCCCTCCCATCAAAACGCCTATCACAAAAAGAACAGCTCCACCCAGCATAAACTGATATCCGCTTAAAACAACAGGATTCTCATCTCGTGAAAAAATCTTGATGCAGCAAGAGGATAAAGCATAGAAAAGCGCTGCAATCAGCATTGCTCCTTCTCCGGAAAAAGATATTGCTTCCATACCGCTCAGAGCTTTCACACCGCCGAGAATCATTACTATCCCTGCAAATCCTACTATACATCCCAAGAACTTTCTAAGTGAAAACTTCTCAAAATGAAACAGATACACAGCAAACAAAATAGCGAAGAAGTTCCCTGAAGCGTTGATTATTGAGCCACGAACTCCTGTGATATGCGCCAATGCCATAAAAAAGAAATAGTACTGCCCTATGGTCTGGAAAAGAGACAATACTGCTATATACTTTAATGACTCTTTCTTTGGAACCAAAAGCTTCCTTGATAATACAGATCCAAAACAGATCGTCATAATTCCGGCAAGAAAAAACCTGGCTCCAGCTAGCATTATTCTCGATGCCGTATCATCGGGCGCTATTCCAAAGATATCATATGCTATTTTAATCGCAGAGCTGGCACTTCCCCATAAAACGCAACAGAACAGCGCTGTCAAAAAAGTCACCGGAAAATACGCCCAAATATTCTGTTTATTCTTATTTTTAATCATTTCAACCATAAAAAACACCTCACAGTTTATTATGAGGGATTTCATCCCAAAATAAAACACACTATCCAGGTGAAAAATTTTTTCGAAAAAATTTTTGCCACGATCTTCTTTCAAATCGTATAAATACCTGTAAATCAAAAAACAAAAGAAAAGAGGATTTAAATTATGAAAAAAGTTACTACAATCATCGCAACTACACTTGCAGCACTCAGCATCTTTGGTTTCGCAGGATCTACTGCTATTACAGCAGAGGCTGCTGGCGAATATAAAAATGCAGTATTTGAAAATGGTGTTTATGCTACTAATGGCGCACAGAGCCTTGCAATTTTCTTTTATAAGAGTGGAAAGAACAAGCTCGTATACTTAAATGATGGCACAACTTACGCATACTCTGAGTATACTATGAAGGACGCTCAGGTACCCGGCTTTGGCGAAGGAACCAAGCTTACAGTCGGCGAGTTTGTATTATATGATTTTGTCTACAACGGATCAGAGTATATCTTAACTGACGATGGTGTTCTTTATAATGTTGATGGAATGACAGCTTACGAAGCGCAGCAGATCAGAGACGCCTTCTAACTGGTGGTTATAAATCTTTTCTAATTATTTAATATTTATTTAATATTATTACGCATATTATTTTGTATATAATAGATTTATAGATACTACATATTGTGTTTGCAGAAAAAAGGAAAATTATATGCAAAATAAAAAAACTTTTGATGCTGTTTACTTTGGTGGTCACTACAAAGATCCGCGAGCTGTAATGCTTTGGCTCAAATGCACCATTTTCCTGTCTGCATTTATCGGGGCAATTATACTTCCATTGCTCTTCATGACAATTTGAGGCATTCCATTTAGTGTTTTTCCATATTCATTTTCGTACCCCAGCAAGTGTTCTTTGCACTCGCTGGGGTCCTCCTTTTGTAAAGAGTTTATTTTAAAATCTTCATTCCGGTAGTAAAGGCAAAGGGAAACATAAATTTTCTCTCGCTGCCATCGTCAAACACGACTGTAAAAGTAGTCGGTATCTCATCGTCATCCCAGGTCACATCAGATATTACGCCTTCTCCATATTTTATCTGCGAAATGCGCTCACCAATCACCAGATTTTCCGGTACATTTTCCTTTGATGCCTTTTTTGAAGATTTCTTTTTCAAAAGAGGAGTTGGCTTAAGCAGGAGGTTTTCTTGCTTTCTGGATGATTTTGACTTGGCAGTAACTTTTTCTTTTGGCAAAAGCTCATTAACAAATGTAGACGTCTCATCCTTGTACCTGAAAATTGTCAGCTTATCCTTGGCTCTGGTCATACCGACGTAGAAAATACGCCTCTCTTCCTCGTTGTCTCTTTTTTCCTGAAAAGAGGCGTTGTTGTAATTTTTCAGGACCTTACTGGGAAATACTCCGTTAATAACATCAATCAAAACAACATTGTCGTATTCCAGGCCCTTACTGGAATGGATGGTAGATAAAATAACATTTGCTTTGTAATCTTCTTCCTTTTCAGTAAGTATCTGCCTTAACTTCTCAAGTCTATCGAGAAATCCAGGTATTGTCTCTTCATTTTTGGCCAGCATTTCAAGAATAAAGAGCTTGTTGTCATCAATATTGTTATCTCTCAGATAATCTCCATATCCCATGTACTTGTCTATACGGCTCAGTGCCTTTGCAGGCGATTCAATGGCCATATTTCTAAAGTGTGTTCTGAGGGCTCTTACATTTCCAAGGATTCTCTTGTTGATATCAAGCTCCTCCGCAGCATCCAGGATTCCCGTGTGCTTCATGTCCGCAATATAGCACATCTGCTCTGCATCGGGCTTCTTGAGATAAGTCTGAAACTTAAAATACACTCTCATAAAGAGTTCCGGATCCATAGGATTTAGCGCAAACTGGAGTATATTCGTAACATCAACCACAACTCTGTGGGTAAAAAAGGCCATATCAGCGCTTTTTATCCTGTAGGAAACATTCTCCCTTTCAAATAAGTCCACAAGCGGAAGAATGCTCTCATTATCCCTGTAGAGAATGGCTGTCTGATCTGTATTGTTTTTGGCCATCTCAAAAAGATATTTATACTGTGCCCTTCTCGTCTCAAGTGTCACGTATGAAATATCAGAAGCAGCTGCTCTCGTGGCAACCATGTGCTTTTCATGGCGATTAACATTCTTTTGGATAAAAAGATCTGCCTTCTCCACTATCCACGCGTTGGACCTGTAATTCTTGTCCATTACAAGGACCTTGGCACCTGCATGCTCCTTTTCAAAATTAAGAAGCGCCTCAGGATAAGCTGCCCTGAATCCGTAGATACTCTGGTCTTCATCTCCAACCATAAAAAGATTGCCAGTGACACCTGCAAGAAGCGATATTATCATGTGCTGTATCTTAGACGTGTCCTGAGCCTCATCAACACATATATACCTGTATTTATCCCTGTAAAAAGAAAGAAGCTCCGGAGCGTTCTTTAGCATTCTGTAGGCATAGATCATCTGGTCATCATAATCCATCAGGCTCCTGCTCTTAAGTTCAGCGTTATACCTGTTATAGATTTTAAACAGATCAATGCCCTCTTCTTCTCCAAGCTTTTTTATCTCTTTTTCAGACAGCATCATATTTTTACAATATGTTATAAGCGTCCGGATGCTCTTGATTTCGCTTTCTGTGGGATATTCCTGAACCACGTTTACATAGAGATCGGTGAGAATTTTTCCGGAAATCTTCTCGTCAGTTAGAAGATCAAAAGACTTTTTGCCTATGAATCTGCCATAATGGCTTATAATCTTGGCGCAGATACCATTTATCGTCCTAAATTCCAGAGAATCCGCCGGTTCATTGCCAAATAAGGCTTCAAATCTCCTCGCCATATCTCTTGTTGCAGCAACCGTATACGTAAGTGTAAGTATATTCTCCGGGCGTATTCCTTTGACGTAGAGCATGTATCCCAGCCTGTTGACAAGCACTGTTGTCTTACCGCTTCCCGGTACTGCCAGCAAAAGAACAGGTCCATCAACAGTTCTTACAGCTGTGAGCTGCTCATTATTAAGCTTTTGACCATATCTGTCAAAAAACTCTTCTTCAGTCATATTTTGGTGCATTGTATAACAAAAACCTCAAATCATTCTTTTTCTACTATTATCGAGTATATATTATCAAAGCTAATTTTGGTATTTACAATCTGTATAATTCGCGCCGTTTCATCAAATCTGGCCACCATACCTGACAGCTTAAGGTACTCGTCCTTGTGGAAATAAACGACAGTTACCATGCTGCCTTTCCTCACCTGATGCATTTTTTTATCAAGTTCTTCCGCCATTTCTTCCGACAGTTCAATCTTGTCGACCTTAATTTTTTCCTTGGCAGCTAAGGCCTCATCCAGCCCTCTGACTGCCTGAAAGGGAAGAAACTGCGCAGCCCTTTTGTCCATAGACATCTTCTGACGTGCCATTACAACTCTCCACTCTTATGCTTTATGACCACCAATCTGATTGTTACGCTCTCTGGTTGTGGCGCCTTCTTCAAAGTTAAGCCCCTTCAAAATAGCATTCTTACCAAACTTATTCTTTATATCAAGAACCGCCTTCTGTACCTTTCTGTCACGCTCAAGATCTTCGATAGGCATAAACAGAGAGTATTGAACATATTCCTCGGGAACAACACTGTTACAGACGACATACATCCTGCGTATCGAATAATTACTGTCGACGATTTTATCGTAGAGCTCAGCTATTTTCGGTATCAGAACCGATGAGGCATTGGTCTCGGTATCTACGGAAAACGTGCCCTTTGCCGAATCAAGCGGAGCGCTCTTGGCATATCCCACTTGCAGGGTAAAAGACTTGCCCACAAGCCCCTTATCTACCATATCGAGGCACAGGACATCCATCATCTCCTTCGCAATAATCCTGCCTTTATCAAAGCTATAATCGCTCATAAGGACCTGCCCCTGGGAAAGAGAATGTGTTGAGGACGAATATGCCCGTATATCCGCGATAGTAACCGGCTCAATGCCCCACGCATGGTCTATCAAAAGCTCCGCATTCACGCCGAAAAGCTTGTACAACAGGTTCTCATCTCCGTTCGCCACATCACGCATTGTGAACATTCCGTATGTCGCAAGTCGGTTAGCCACGCCATGTCCAATTCGCCAAAAATCCGTTATCGGCTTATGGTCCCATAAAGTCTCACGATAGGTCTTTTCATCAAGTTCCCCGATAAAATCAGGGGAGTGTTTGGCTGTAATATCAAGAGCCACTTTTGTCAAAAAAAGATTGCTGCCAATACCGCAAGTAGCTCTAAGGCCAAGGGTTTGAAAAATATCATCTATTATTTTTTGCCCTAGTTCGCGAGCAGTCATCTGATACAAAGAAAGATACTCCGTAATATCCATGAACGCCTCGTCCACTGAATAAACGTGAATATCTTCTTTGGATATATATTTAAGATAAATTGAATAAACTTCAGCCGAATAATCAAGGTACTTCTGCATTCTCGGCGTCGCCATAATATAATCGATGTGCTTAGGGATCTCAAAAACTCTGCATCGTCCCGGAATACCCAGGGCCTTCAGTGCCGGCGAAACAGCAAGACAAATAGTCTTGTCGCTGCGCTCAGGATCGGCAACGACAAGACGCGTAGTCATGACATCAAGTCCTCTTTCAACACACTCTACAGATGCGTAAAACGACTTAAGGTCTATGCAGATATAAGTCCGCTCTCTTTGCATCATCGGTTAATTATTTAATCCTTTTTACTCTTTCTTCCGGACTCAATTAGTTCTTTTTCAAAAGCCTCAGGATTCTTTAAATAGTAATCCTGGTGGTATTCCTCAGCCTCGTAGAATGATTTGAACGGCTCAATCGCCACAAATACATCCTTTTGAGAATCAGTTCTAAGCTTTTCTATGCGAGCCTGGGCCAGCTTCTTTTCTTCCTCAGAAGTATAGTATATAGCCAAAGTGTATGAAAAGCCCTTATCAATGAACTGTCCCTCGGGATCAAATGGGTCGACATTGGCAAAAAAGATATCCAGAAGCTTTTCGAATGACACTTTTGCAGGATCATACTCAAGCATTATCGTCTCTCTGTGTCCGGTCTTCTGGTGCTTAACATCCTCATAAGTAGGATTTACTTCGTCGCCGCCTGAATATCCGCAAACAACCTTGTCAACTCCGTACATTTTATAAATAGGTGTCACACACCAAAAACAACCCCCGGCAAAATATGCTCTCATAGCCATCTTTCCTTTCAATAAATCTTTTTATACTTCCTCACAAATATATATTTTTTTCTCTTTAAGCCACTCTAGCGCCTTCTTCTCATCTGCAAATGACATTCCGGCAGCTGCATTAAAAGCATCTAAATCAGTAATTTTCGCCATTATCACGCAGTGCTCCGGAAATACACTTCCGTTATCCTGCTCTCTCAGTGCCTCTTCCTTAGCCATGCGCCTCAAATAGACTTCATCCCTGATACAGTAGACATCAAACTGCTTTTTGATGTCCTCAAAATCTGAAATCCTGTCCATTGTATAATCGCAAATAGTCTCAAAACCCATCCATGAATAGATTGCTTCATCAACAGGTAAAAGAAATACAAATGGAATCTGCTCTTCCTTTAAGAGTTCAAACGCCTTTTCAAAGACTCTCGTCATCTGTCCCTGATGGCGCCTTCCTGCCTGGGTCGCCACAGCTACAACATAGTAGGTCTTAACAACCTCTCCGCAGAGATTAATATGATAAGGATTGAGATGAAGCATTGAAACCACTTCTCCATCCTCAATGCTGACTACCATCCTGTTATCGGTGCATTTGTCTGCGTAGTAGTAATCCACGAACGCTTTTGGGTCCTCAAAAGCCTCTTCATAGAGCTTTCTTGTCTTCTCTTTTTCGAATAATTCTGTAATCATGCCTTCTTCTCGTAAACTCTGTATTTTCTGGCAAAACCGATTGGATTGTAGCTCTCTTTGGCCTGTCTTAGCCCTTCGATTCCCATATCATCTTCTCTGTTAACTATCTGAGCATCCTCGTAGGAATTAAGCAGGAACTGCTGGTTGATAACCTGATAAATGCCCGGAATCTCATTGTTACCTTTTTCGATACTGATAACCGCCATCTTCTCTCTGCTGTTGTAGGAGCCTATCGTAAATGCCTCCATATAACCATCAATGAATAGTCCGCCCACTCTGAAGGTAACCTTATCACAGTTTCTGAGCATTTCTATAACGCCGTCCTTCTCCAGAATAAGAGTATCTTCGCTGTCTACGCCCTCAGAAAGCCTTATTTTAACCCACTTTTCCATAAACTTTTCCAGAAAAAACTCATCCATACAGCAGAGAGTCTTATATTCCCATCTGCCCTCGTATTCCTTCATGAATTTATTGATAAGGTTGCGCTTTTTCTGGAACTTTTTTCCCGGCAGAGTGCGTAGTTCCTCAGCATCGTAAAGATAATCTTTGAGGTCGCTCTCTTCCTCTACCACATAATCAGGATTGTCTAACAGCCCTAAAATCCTGAGAGAATCTTCATCTGCCAGGTCAATTCTAAGGGAACTGTTAAGCTCCTCATTAAAATATCTTTTCAAAACGTCAAAATAGTGAGGAAGCTCTTCCTCGCTGCAATATGGCATAGCTGCAAAATAGCCCTTATCATCCTTCATAAGAATCAAGGCAGCATTATCCTCGATGTACACCTCGGTGTTGTACATATCTTTCCAGATAAATGTATCAAGAACTGTACTGTCACAGGTTTTGTTATCCCTAAGGGCGTAAATTCTGGCAAGTTCAGCAGCTTCTTCAAATACCGGTCTGTGAAACACTAGATTATTTTCCATATGATGTCTCCAAAAGCATTACGCTTTTTCGTTTGATTCAAATAAATTGTGTGCAATCAATATATCCCTTTTTGTATTATTTGTCAATCAAAAGCCGTGTTTTACTCAAACCCCTTCATTACTTCAGCAAACATCTGCATATAGGATTCTTCCTCAGCTGCCATTATTTCTTTTTTCTCATCGATCACATCCTTGGAAAGCTTTTCCGAAGAAATAAACTTCAGATTATCCGCCGCCTTCTGTGACCGTATGACAATTTGAGTATACTGAGGTCCAACGCTAAGGAGCTTAAGAACCTCCTCATCTGAAAGAAATCCGCTGGAAATAATACCCAATGTATTATAGATAATATCATTCGCAATTGGGCCGATTATCAGATCCATATCCGAATACCTGTCAGGCTGGGATCTTCTGTTGGAAAAAATATAGTTAAACCACTCGCTGTCTCTTTCAAATCGCTTTATCTTAAGAGAAGTTTCATCCAGTTCGTAAGAATTGATAATTATATCTTTCCCTGTCTTTTCCCTTACCCAACGGCTTGCAAACTCATAATTATCCGAGAGATAGAAGCCCTGACCAAAGTCCGCATTGGTGCGACCTCTGTGAATATCCGGAACAACGATTTCATCATATCCTGCGTGAAATAGCTTCATCATATGTGGGCTCCTTTCTCGATATATTAAGTTTATTGTTTAAATGGATTCATTTCAACCTCTGTGAAGGTTTTATTACTGTACCCTTTTTACCCCTGAACACTTGTCTATGGTGTCTATGGAACCGTCCTCATTGTAAGTAAACTCTGCCACACAAACGCTTCTGTGGAAGAGACTTCCTCCCGGAAGGTCTCCTGTATGGTAAAAGAGATAAGAATGTCCCTTAAAATCAGCAATTCCCGGATGGTTGGTAAATACTCCGCCCTCTTCAGTCATCAGAACGCCTCCGTAAACCCATGGTCCTGTGGGAGATGTGGATGTGGAGTATGCGAGATGCTCATTTTGCTTACCTACGCCAAATGCTGCATATACCATGTAGTATGTGCCATTCTTTTTGTAGAACCAGGGGCCCTCACCATAAGATGTTCCAGTGTCGTGGCTGCCCTTGGCAAAAGATTCCTCTGTCATAGGTACCTTAACAACGCCAATCCTTTTGTCGTAGGTGATCATATTCTCATTCAAAAGAACATATCTGAGCTCCGGATTTCCAAAGTAAAGATAGGCCTGTCCATCATCATCTATGAACACTGTCGGGTCGATGTCGTTCCAATCGCCTTCATCCACAAGGGGATATCCGAGATCCTTGAAGGGGCCTGTAGGGCTGTCTGAAATACCAACAGCGATGGCCATTCCGCCATTTCTTTTATGTACAGGGCAATACAGGTAGAATTTACCGTTTCTCTCTATTGCCTGAGGTGCCCAGGCTCTTGAATCCGCCCAGCCTATATCATCCAGTGAAAAAATAGCACCGTGGTCTGTCCAATTGACCATATCTTTAGTTGAAAAACAGCGCCAATCGTTCATAGTGTAGAAGTCATTGACAAGCTCGTCCTCATCATGTGTTGTGTAAAGGTATAGTGTATCTCCGTAAACAAAAGGTGCCGGATCGGCTGTGTAAATGTTTTTTACTATTGGGTTCTCACAAAAATCTTTCTGTTCTTCCATACTGACGCTCTCCTCGTTATTGTTCATCTCTTTTTTTGTCTTTATTCCTGTGATGATAAGCACAAATATCGCGATAATAACAGCTGTTATAATTAGTAAAAATGCTTTATTTCCACTTTTTGCCATCATTTAAGTCCACCATTCCCACAAGAATTTTCATTGATAATTATATAGAAAAAAGAGCAGTGCTCTATTCATGAACGATTAGAACACTGCTCAAATAATGCTATTAAACTAATTTAAATCGGATTACCATCTGTATGTAGCAACATAATCCATCTGGTCGGGAACCTCTATATCCGGAGCATTGACTTCAAGAACCGGCTGTCTGCCAACTTCACAAAGTGCTCTTTCAAAGTGATATAAAGCAATTCCTATATCTATTTTCTGAAGGTCATAATCCGGTGTGATATAGCCTTTATCATGCTTTTCATAGAAATGAACTGCATTCTTGTCTGCCACAACACGCCAAGGCTGCTTATTCACAGCAGAAGGAGCAAATCTGACACATTCAAGAGCATCAAATATTCCTAACTCCATGGCTCTTCCTCTTGATAACGGACAGTTGAAATTCTTTGCAAAGAAAATATCTTCAAACTCAAAGCGGCTGTCAGCTTTTACACCCTTTCTCATAAGAGTCTCTTTTACAGACATCTTATTTGCTGTTTTTCCAAGAGGGCTAATACAAGGCATATACTCATCATTACCAAGTCCTGATGCCTTCTCGAATTTGTCTCTCGGCATTGTGCCACCGATCCAAACAGTTCCAAGACCCATTTCATGTGCATGAAGAAGAAGTGCTTCAAAAGCATATCCATAAGCCTCCTCAGCATGTTCAGCCTTGCCTGTTATTGCGCTCACATAGAGTTTTTCCCCGGACAGCACCGGGCTTGACAGTTTATTTTCATCTGCATCAAGAAAAACAAATCTCACCGGAACATTATATGGGTTCGTAATATTTGAAGAAAAGCTCTTAAGTTCCTCTATAACAGCCGCATCAGGCTTAACTCCATCAAAAGTCCTTACACTTCTTCTACTCTTTACAAGCTCCAAAAAACCACTCATTCCTGACCTCCTTAACTAGCAATATGCAATGAGTTTTTAAGTTTACAAAATGATTATAACACTTTATAAATTATTTGCAATTAAATTGTTGACAATTTATCGAAAGTATGTAAATATAACATCAACAACAAACACAACTCGCGAATGGAGGACAAAATAATGGAATATATGTTTACAGATGCAAACTTTGAAACAGAAGTTATAAATAGTGATATCCCTGTACTTGTAGATTTTTATGCAGACTGGTGCGGACCATGCAAGATGATGATGCCTGTTGTTGAGAGCCTTGCAGAGAAGTACGAAGGAAAAGTAAAGGTTGGCAAGGTTAATGCAGATGACAACGGCGCTGTTGCTGCCAAGTACAACATCATGTCAATCCCGAGCTTTTTAGTATTCAAGAATGGCGAAGTAATTAACAGCATTACAGGAGCCGTTCCTGCAGCAGAGCTTGCCAAGATGCTTGATGAAGCTCTTTAATCCGGTCAAACCTTCATTTTAAATGCCATAATATATGAATATAAAAAATCCTCAGACATTCATTTATGCCTGAGGATTTTTTATGCTATTACTTAATGAAATATACTGAGTTAAACTCTTCGCCGGCTCCTAGCCTGTTTCCATACTCCCTCTCGCTGATATCACCGGTAAATCCGACTCTGTCGCATCTTCCGTACCAGGGCTCTATGCACACAAAAGGTGCTTTCTTGCCAACAGGAGACCATACTCCAAATAATGGCGCATCAAAAGAGACAGTAAGCACTTCTTTTCCTTCCGGATCAACAAGCGCAACAGCATCTGCCTGCCTTTCCTCAATTATCAGTGCATCCTCATCAAAGAGCTCGTTAGAAAGCTTAAGAGCTCCGTCATTAAGCTTTAACTCTTTTGATCTGTCAGATAAACACCCGCTTCCATCGCCCTCAATAGCATTGGCTCTGACACTATTCTGTACACGACTACCCTTATTAAAGAATATCAGGCTGTCGGTTTCCAGGTTGCAATTAAATGCAGGATGACCACCTATGGAAAAGAAAATATCACTATCAGAAGCGTTCCTGACCTGCCATCTCACTTCAGCACCGTTATCACCTATCCTGTAAGAGATTCCCAGCACAAATGGAAATGGATATTTAGCCAAAGTTTCAGCATCTTCTTTAAGCTCAAAGACAAGCTCATTCTCTGTTCTTGAAACAAGAGTAAAATCCTTATCTCTTGCAAAGCCATGCTGAGACATTTCGTAGGTTTTACCTGCAAATCTTGATTTCTTTTCCCAGTAGTTGCCCACAAGCGGAAACAGAACCGGTGAAGTTCTTCCCCAAAACTTAGGATCTGCCTGCCACATAAGCTCTTTCCCGTTTTTCTTAAGAGACCTTATCTCTGCTCCATGTTCAGAGACAGTGAGATTATAAATATCATTTGAAATGTTATACTCGTTCATATTTACTTCCCTTCCTCGTCTTTTTTCTTAATTCTTACAGACAGGGCATGCAGTGCAAAGCTGATGCAGACTGCCACAAATGCTATGATAAGGCAGGTATAGAGCACCGGGCGCATAAGAGGCGAATACTCTTCTGGCGCATAAATTCCCATGCTGTGCAGCTTGGCAGAATATCGCATCCAGTAAACTGTTGATACAAATGCTACAATCCATAAACATACACGGGCAATAAACAGTGCTATAACCTGAGGTTTTTGTTTCTTTTTCATCTTGTCATCTCCTATTTCTGATATTTCTACTATAATGGAGATTTTCACCAATTCCAATACATAATTTTCACTCTCATGGCAATAAAAAAAGATCCAAATCCCCAACAGAATTGGACCTTTAAGTTCCTATTACATATATGCCCCTGAATTTCAGAACATCAAAACTAATGCGACAAACATTACTACCGTTAATGACATAGCCATTGTCATTGTCATAGCTGTTGCGATCATCCAAGATGTTATATTCCCAAACATACTTATTTCTCCTCCTCTTCATCAGGTGCATCTATGTTACATAAATAATTATATTTGTCAATGTCCAACAGATGTCCTACAAGTAGAAACAAAATAAAATTTTTTTATCTAAGGTCATTTTCCCTGTCTGTAAGATAACCTTCAGTTTCACTTGCCCATGAATAGGAGCTCATATACTCGCCCCTGAAACTGTTGATTGCGTCCTCGTCATCATCAAGGAATCGATAGAGGTCGCAGTCAAGCTTCTCCGGCACTATGCGCATTAGACCGCTCTCTATCTCAAAGATATCTGAAATTCCATACTCCTCCAATGTATCACGCAGACTTCTTATGATAGTGTCCAGGTATTTCTGCTTGGCCCTGTCGTAATCATCATCTTCCCACAGAATGTAGAACAGGTCCTTTCTGGAAACATACTGTCCCTGACGATCCACAAGGCATGCTATAACCTCTTTTGCCTTGTTACGTTTAAAAAGAACTACCTTGCCATCAACAAGGATGTTGAAATATCCGAAAGTCTCAACCTTAACCTTCGGCACTTCCGGCTCAGAATCGTCACTTTTACTTCCCCTATCCGTCGATTCAAGCGCATAATCCAGCTCAGAAACGAGCTTATCATAGCCAATTGGTTTGAGAAGATACCCTGTTGCATGCATTGCATAGGCATCTATCGCATATTCTGAATAACCGGTGAGGAATATTACCTTGATATTCGGACGCTTTTCCTTAAGCTTTCCTGCAAGCTCAAGTCCTCCCATTTCGGGCATATCAATATCAAGGATTGCCAGATCAACCGGTGTTGTGTCGAGATACGCGATTGCCTCAGACGGTTCCATAAAGGACTCAACCTTGTCAAATCTATTAGTTTTTTTCATAAGAGAAACCGTTCTCGCAAGAATCAGCTCCTCATCATCAACACAAATTGCGTTCATACAACTCCTCTATTATATATCAATCGTTATTCTATAACATCAGATGTGACCGGGATCTTCATAGTTATAGAAGTACCTTCTCCGATAACACTTTCCAAAGAGAAAGTTCCGCCTGTCATATCTATTATTCTGTCCCTTACATTTCTGACGCCGATGTGATCTCCGTTTTCTGTGTCGATGATCATCTTCTCCACGTCAAAGCCCTTACCATTATCACGGATAGAGATTACATGATAATCACCTTCTCTAAAGGTGCTGACGGACACCCATCCATGCTTTTTGCCGCGTACACCGTGACGAATGGCATTCTCAACCATCGGCTGAATTGTAAGTGGTGGAATAAGGAAGTCCTCGTCCGCTATATCATATTCAATCCTGATAGATGGAAATCTTACTTCTTCTATATCCGAATAAACCTTAGAATGTTCTATCTCTTTTTTTACCGGAATCAGTGATTCCTGATTAAGAGAGTTGATATTCTGCCTCAGATAAATAGCAAACTCCTCAATAACTTTCGATGCCCTCTCAGGATCTGTCTCTGTCAGAGCCTGAATCGTGGACAGCGCATTGAACAAAAAGTGTGGCTGAATCTGGGACATCATGATCCTGATTCTCTGCTCAGCCTTAAGTGCATTCTCATGTTCCCTTACAAACTGCAAGTGAAGCCAAATGTAGAAAAACACAGTGCTCTCAGTCATTGCCATGGTCAAAAAAGATACTCCGGGGCTGAAATTGAGCGTAGTGTCAAAATATACGCATACAGCCACAAATATGGCAATTATCGCAGGTACACTGCTTTCTCTTTTCTTTATTCCCTTGTATCTGACAGCCGAACCTATAACAAGCCATACTATCATCAAGGCACTTGTCACAAAAGGAGCAGGACCAAGCGGACCTCTTACAAAGCTTCCTGTCGGAGAAAACTGGAACATCCACGGACCAAAAAATGGTGTCAGGCAAAGAATCGTATTGATCGCCAAAATAACCCGCAGTACCTTTAGTCCCCACTCATTACCGCTCAGTCTGATAAATAAATACAGGACCACGCAACGCATGATATAACTGACACTTGAAAGCAAGGTTAGCCAGAACGCCAGATTATTTCTGTATAAAACAGCCCCATACGCATTTGATATCTGCGGCTCAAACAGTAAAAAAGATACTATAAGGATAATAGCGTAAACCCTGAATCTGTTTTCTTTCTTTATATAAGGATCGATCAGTACAGCCAGAGCCACGCCACCAAGTTGCATTATCAGCGCTATATTAAGCGCCACGATTGTTTGTGTAATTGGATCATTCATCTTCGCTATCATACTATTACTCTATCATAAAATTTCATGTTTTAGTTTAAACACCTTTGTCCATCAAATGTCCTACACTAAAAAAACTCCGGTTTCCGGAGTTTTTTTAGTGTGCATTATCAGAGCTTAGAAGGCAAAGTCTCTGCTCTGTTAGCAATATTCTGTTTGAAGTTTATGATCTCGTGATTGTATTCCTCATCCATATACTTGGAGTTGATAATGAAATCTGCAGTAGCTTTATTGTTGGCAAAAGGAATATCGTATACCTGGGCAATTCTCATGAGCGCCTTGACATCCGGGTCGTGAGGTGCTGCTGTAAGCGGATCGGAAAAGAATATTACTAGGTCAATCTTTCCTTCCACGATCTTGGCACCAATCTGCTGATCTCCGCCAAGTGGGCCGGAATTATAGCCTCTTACAGGAAGATTGGTAGCATCGGTAATCATACGTGCTGTTGTTCCTGTTCCGCATAAAAAATGCTTTTTCAATGTCTCTGCATTATCTTTGCACCAATTTATAAGCTCAGCCTTTTTACCGTCATGAGCTATGAGCGCGATATTTTTCTGTTTCCCTATAGTAAGCGTGATTGTGTCTGTCATACCTTCTCTCCTTGAGTTCTTACTTTATTAATATAGTTATAAATCATTGTATCATATCCAATCAATACCATTAACAACGTTAAATCCGGCTTTTTTTGCCAATCTTAATAATCACTTCATTGATAATTTATAAAGGTCCATTCTTCCGGGAGACAGAATCATCGTTCCTTACTACTCATCAGAATTCAAACAATGAATTACAAAGGAAGTCTCAACTCAAGGTCAGCCTTGAGAGATTTCAAAAGACACAGCCTCACATTTCTCATATCGCTAAAATCCACGAATTCTTCCGCATCCTTCCTCGAATTACCACTCGCCTCTTTCCTGTCAACGAGGCGGGCGCGTAAAAAACTTTCATCCCCACCAAGAAAAATTGTATAATCGGCAAGTTTATGAAGCTCCCTCCAGCCGTCCTCATCAAGAAGCAGATAATTACCTTCCAGGATCACTATATCCCCGGTCACATTTATCGCATTTTCTATAGGGTTATGCAGATGCCTGTCATAGGTCGGCCATCCACAGTTTTCGCCATTTGCCACCTCTTTTATCTTTAAAGTAAGCGCATCAAGATCAAAAGTGACCGGCGCACCCTTTATTTTCACCATAGGCATTATTTCCCCATCAACCTCTGTGTCGTGGGAAACAAGGTACTCCTGGCGCCTGTGAAATCCATCCATACCGATTGCCTGAACAGTCATTCCGGGTAGCTTTTCTTTTGAATAATTCTCCAAAAAACTGACCAGTGTGCTCTTCCCTGCTCCGGGAGGAGCTGCAAGCATGACGAGAACGCGACTTCCTTTTTGGCGTCTCATGTCCGCGAGCCTTTCAATAAGCGGGTCTATTATCTCTTTTATCGTTTCTTCACTATAAACAGCGTCCACATCAATTCCATTGATATTTGCCCTGTATTTCCTGCAATGAAAAGATGCGTCCTCTTTCTCAACGCCGTTACTGCCCATATTGTCTCCTTCTTATCATATAGAATCCAAAAAGCGCCAGCGCAGCTACTATTCCTACAGGATAGCTTATCATAACGCTAAGTCTGAATCCTTCATTTGCAGTAAGTATGTACGTCACACTGACTGCGGTCATGAAAGTTGCAGGTAATGCTGTTATAAGGCTGGCATTTATATTTTTATTATTCTTCAAAAGATATACCGTCGCAACCCAAAGAGAGATCATTGCGAGGGTCTGATTGCTCCAGGAGAAATATCTCCACAGAACGTTGAAATCAAGCTGTGTAAGTAGGGCTCCCAGTCCCAACAGTGGTATTGTAATGATCAGACGGTTCTTGATGCTCTTCTGATCAAGCCTTGTCACTTCCGCGAGTATAAGTCTGGCGGAGCGAAACGCAGTATCTCCCGAAGTAATCGGGCATGCGATAACTCCTACGATTGCCAGGATTCCACCTACCGGTCCCAGCATTCCTGTAGAAATGTCATATACAGTACCTGATTGTCCCAACTGCCCTATTGCGTTATTAAGTCCGCCTGTTGCGCCATAAAACGCTACACCACCTGCAGCCCAAATAAGCGCTATAACAGACTCCGTCAACATTGCTGCGTAAAATATCTTGCGTCCCTGTTTCTCAGATTGGATGCATTTAGCCATCATAGGGGACTGTGTGGCATGAAATCCTGAAATTGCGCCACAGGCAACAGTCACAAACATAAACGGCCACACAGGAAGGTTCTCAGGATGCAGGTTCTTTAGCGTAATCTCAGGAATAGTATACCCTCCCACAATTGTACCGCCAAGTATTCCCACTGCCATTACAATGAGGACCACTCCAAACACAGGGTATAGCCTTCCGATTATTTTATCTATAGGAAGAAGTGTCGCAAGAATATAGTAGATAAGGACAACGATTATCCAGAAAGTCACCCCGAAAGCCTCAGGTGTGAGCCTTGCCAGGAGCGCTGCCGGCGAATTGACAAATACAGTTCCAGTTAAAAGAAGGAGCACAACTGAGAATCCTCGCATAAACCACTTTGCTCCCTTACCTAGATACACACCGCTGAGCTCCGCAATAGATGCTCCATCATGCCTCTCCGATATCATACCGGACATATAGTCATGCACGCCTCCGGCAAGAACAGATCCAAATACTATCCACAAAAATACGACAGGTCCAAAGCATGCTCCCATAAGAGCGCCAAAAATCGGTCCTGTTCCCGCAATATTCAGTAGTTGCACCAAAAAAGCTTTCCAGGTCGGCATGGGAATAAAGTCTACCCCGTCCTGCTTGGTGTATGCAGGCGTCTTTCTGTCATCCGGCGAAAAAACAGTCTCTGCCAGCTTTCCATATACAATATAACCGAGTATCAGTACTACAAATGCCAAAATTAAAGAAATCATCTCTTTTTCCTCACATTCGCTTTTATACACAGCTACAATAATATGAATATCAACTCTCTTTAAAAACCAAGAAAAGAGGCATCATTAAGATGCCTCTCCTACGCTCTATCAGAGTATATGCTCGCGCTCTATTCTTGTACCAAATGGCATAAGAGCTACTCTGGCAATCTTAAAGAACTGTT
>JAEEGL010944954.1_pt1 | contig 21107 bp, 18 predicted proteins | sample 9134231 | NCBI WGS metagenome assembly JAEEGL01 (sample SAMN16246548, study PRJNA631951) | gut metagenome | biome: gut microbiome; feature: rumen; material: fiber-attached | host: Bos | place: Iran: Karaj | collected 2018-10 | reverse complement strand
CACGGTAGTTGACCTGCTGCGCAGGGCAGGCATTGATATCACCATGGTTTCGATCATGGAGGGAAGGACCGTGATCGGCTCCCACAGGATCAGCGTTGAAGCTGACGCCATGCTCAAGGACACGGATTTTGACAGCATTGACATGATAATCCTTCCGGGGGGTATGCCCGGCACCACAAACCTGGATGGCTGCGAAGAGCTTAAATCCAGGATCCGGGAATTTGCAGACAGCGGAAAGAAGCTCTCCGCAATCTGCGCAGCTCCCACTGTCTACGGCAAGATGGGGCTGCTTCAGGGCAAAAAAGCCTGCTGCTATCCCGGAAGAGAGGATGACCTTTTAGGCGCCGATGTTCAGACTACTCCCGTGGCCAGAGACGGTAACTTCATAACAAGCCGCGGCATGGGAACTGCAATGGATTTCGGCCTGGCTATCATTGAGGAGTATCTGGGAGCTGATGCCGCCAAGGACATGGCACAAAAGGTTGTATATAAAGTCTGATATTTATCGATTTCTCTTTTAACCCATACCCGGTAATGGTAGAATAATTCTATAGCACAAATGCCGCAGCTGCGGTGTTTGCAGAAGGTTTTCACAAGAAAGGGGATTTCAAAATGGCTAATCTAGAAACTAGAACCAACGAGCTCAAAGGAACTGAGACCGAGAAGAATCTTCTGGCTGCCTTTGCAGGTGAGTCCGAGGCTCGCAACAAGTACACCTACTTTGCCTCCAAGGCTAAAAAGGATGGCTACGTTCAGATCGGTCAGATCTTTGAGGCTACAGCAGCCAACGAGAAGGAACATGCCAAGCTCTGGTACAAGATTCTCTCCGGTATCGGAACCACAGTTGACAACTTAAATGCAGCTGCAGACGGCGAGGCTTACGAGTGGAAGGAGATGTATCCCTCTTTTGCCAAAACAGCCAGAGAGGAAGGCTTTGATGATATAGCAGAGCTCTTTGAACAGGTTGCAGCAATTGAAAAAGAGCATGAGGAGAGATACCGCAAGCTCCTTAAGAACATTGAGGACGGCATCGTATTCTCAGCAGACGGCGACACCATCTGGGAGTGCTCAAACTGCGGACACATTGTGGTTGGTCCCAAGGCTCCTGAGGTTTGCCCTGTATGCAACCACCCTCAGGCCTACTTCATGAAGAAGGCTCAGAACTATTAATAAAACAAAAGCTGTCACAATGTGGCAGCTTTTTTCATGTGGGTCCGGCCATAGCGGCCGGACCTTTCTTGTTGCACAAGATCGGCAAGCGAATGGATGCTTGCATACAGATTCATTTGCCGATCGTAAGGACATGGAGCACGAAGTGCGGAATGTCTGTGTGCATAATCGAGTAGGAGTCAGCCTACTCGATCTGATCGTATTGACTAAGTCATCGAGGATCAGTCCTTGACCTCGATCCTGATGGGCTCTTCCTTCTGCTCAACAGCTTCCTTCTTAGGAAGGTTAACGGTAAGGACGCCGTTCCTGTACTGAGCTATGATGTCCTCAGGCTTAAGTCCCTCTACGTGGAAGGATCTCTGATAAGAAGAGCTCCTGCGCTCCCTGCGGATATACCTGCCCTCCTTGTCCTTCTCATCCTTGTTCTCACTGTGGGCTGCACTGATGGTAAGTGTGTCATCCTTGAGATCGATCTTAATGTCTTCCTTGTTGAATCCGGGAAGCTCAGCCTCCAACTGGTAGCCGTTTTCCTTCTCAATGACATCGGTCCTCATAAGACCGGTTGTGGAGTCAAGCTGTCTTGTTTCTCTTGGCATCCTGCAACCATTTCCGAAAAAGCCGTCATTAAAGAAATTGTCCATCTCATCAAAAATATCATTGTTACTCCATAACATAGGCATCAACATATATATCACTCCTTTACTAATTATTATTTGTGGTGTAGTGGTTTTTGATTTATTAGCACTCGACGTGTTCGGCTGCTAATTTCTTGTTACAAGTATGTTATAGAACAACTAGAACAAATTGTCAACACCTGTATTTCTAAAAAAAATATAAATATGACTAGATTGCAAAAGTAAACCTGTAATTAAACTTAAACAAATTCAGAAATAGGTCTAGTTTACTTTTTCCATACACTGTTTTATCCTGGCATGTTATATTGACAAGGTCGATTGCTATCTGTCTGGAGATATCAGATATTTCTCTATAAGTTTTCGTACTACCTTTTCATTTAAAGGATATGATGAAGTTTCATAGGTCACAATGAGTTTTTCCCCGGGAAATATACCATTCTTCATGTAACCATCAAGCTTCCTTACTGCTTTCTCTGCGTACTTAGGATCATCCATTCTTCCATCGTGTTCCCAGTAAATTATTCCGTCACATTTCCTGGACATGAAAGTGAAGTCCGGATAGACAACTCCATAGCCATTTAGCGAAACAGGACATTCGTATTTATACTCAATTCCAAGATGAAAAAAGGTGTCTGCAAGTATTTTTTCAGACTTTGATCTGACTCTCTCCCCTTTGATTGTATAGATTTCCGGTGTACCAGGTTGGAATTCCTTTCCTTTATATGGCGTGTTTTTCCATTCCATAAAACGCTGTTCCCATGTAGGTATGGCAGGTACGATCAGTTCTCGTTTTATCTCGTGCATACCATCATATATTGCGTCAATCTCACCTTCCTCATATTCTCTACACAGTCTTTCAACCTGTGACAACCTATGGTTCACCAGTCTTTGTAATTTTATATCATAACCTTTTTGCGCCAGCGCCTTGACCAGATTCATGTTCTCTTTTTTTATATAACTTGTCATCTGCTTTCCACCGGCATCTTTAACATACTGCAGGTATTGTCTTGACTTGCCAGATGTAGTTACCCTAAGCGAACCTTCAGGTGCATTAAGAAGACTGCTCTCCACTATCTTCTTTACATTCGTAAGTCTGCGCTCCTCAATCTGTAATAATTCTTTTAAACCATTCACTTTGTTTCCTCCCGTACTTTTCAATGTTTCTCCCGTTTTTTCAGTAGTCAAATATATAAATGTTCTGACTTTTCAGCCTTCTCCTTTCCAACAGTAGGTGAAAGCCGGACAACAGCATGCTTTGTTCTGTATGCGATTTTTGCCATCATTCGAAGACTATGAATCTGCAGTCATTGCAGAAGCACCAGCATCTCAATTGCAAATAATAATGTGTAATTTTATAAAATGGAATTTGCTGTAGCGACAATGCACTCATGTGCTCAATGTACTACGTACGCTACAAATGTTCAGAATAAACATTTTAAGAAAGTCAGAACGAAGACATTTTAGCAGAACAATTCGATTAAAGCAAGAAATAAGTTTCAAATAGGTTGAAAGCAATGTAGTAACGTGATATATTATATGTAGTAATCAAAACTACATGCAACCATCAGTTCAGCTGATCATTATATCAATTGGGGAGGCTTACGTATGAATACACAGGAACTCAAGCAGTATCTGGAGGAGCATCTGGTTCCCTCCAAGCTTTACAAGATCGGAGGATCTCACAAGAACAGGATCTGCCTTGACAGGACAGAGAATGGCTGGGCGGTCTACTTCCAGGATAAAAAGGACAAGATAGGGATGTTGAATTTCGTTGACGAGGCATCCGCCTGCAACAGGATGAAGGATGAGCTGCGGAAGCTCATGGAACAGCTCTATGGCCTGACATGGGCCGGCGCCAGATAGTAATTGCCCCAAACTGCTAGAATCCGCAATAATCACCTCAAAATCTCCGCAGATTCATAAGAATAAGTCGCAGGGATTACCTCATGATCATCACGGATGATTATGCATGAAGGACATCGCTGACTTACAATTAAAGGACGAGCAACCAATATGGTCTCTCGTCCTTTTATATTATCCATCAATTCTCACTGCAGTAACTCAATCTGTAGTTGAGCCCTGTTTCACTGTTGTTTTTCAGTTTTCTGCTTCCCTACAGTAGCTTATGCACCGTTTCCACTGTTGTTTTCTCATTTTTTCTTTTCCAACAGTAGCTTATGCCTATTTCCTACTGTTATTTTCCAGTTTTCTCTTTTCCAACAGTAGCTTACGCCTATTTTCCACTGTTGTTTTCCAGTTTTCTCTTTTCCAACAGTAGCTTATGCCTATTTCCCACTGTTGTTTTCCAGCTTTTTCTTTTCCAACAGTAGCTTATGCCTATTTTCCACTGTTGTTTTCTCATTTTTTCTTTTCCAACAGTAGCTTATGCCCATTTCCCACTGTTGTTTTCCGGCTTTCTCTTTTCCAACAGTAGCTTATGCCTATTTTATACTGTTGTTTTCCGGCTTTCTCTTTTCCAACAGTAGCTTATGTCTATTTCCCACTGTTGTTTTCCCATTTTCCCTTTTCCAACAGTAGCTTATGTCTATTTTCCACTGTTGTTTTCCGGTTTTCTCTTTTCCTACAGTAGCTTATGCCTATTTCCCACTGTTGTTTTCCAGCTTTCCCTTTTCCAACAGTAGCTTATGCACCGTTTCCACTTTCGCTTTCCGGCTTTCTGCTTTCAACATGCACAGTTTGCCACGCAATACCCCAGAAGCAACTCCATATGAGCATTGCAGATACTTCACCGCATGTGCACTTATATCTCCAAAAGTCCTGCAACACTTGCCAGAGCGCTTACAAGGATCACAAAGATAAAGGCAGGGCACAGATACTTTATCATAAAGCGGAACATCCTCTTTCTCTTAAAGGGATGTCCTCCCAGCTCAACCTCCTCTTCCACCAGGTCTATTCCCATGTATCTCACCACGAGGTTGCAGGTGAAAAGAGCTGCTATAGGCATCATCACGGAGTTGGTGATAAAGTCAAAGAAATCCAGAAACTGCATGCCTCCTATGGTAACCGAAGCAAGGGGGCCGTATCCCAGTGAGGAAAGGCTGCCAAGTACGATCATGATAAGAGCCATGATGCTGATTCCAAGGGACCTTGTCCACTTAAACTCATCAGAAAAGGTTGATACCGCGCTCTCCAATAGAGCTATGGCACTGGTTATGGCTGCAAACAGCACCAGCAGGAAGAACAGCACTCCGATGCCCCTTCCGAACTCCATTTCTGCAAAGATCTTAGGCATTGTGATGAACATCAGTGATGGACCTGCCCCAAGGGTCTCAGGGCTTCCTCCTGAAAAGGAAAATACCGCAGGGATGATCATCAGGCTTGCAACGATGGCGATAGCCGTATCAAAAACTTCCACCTGCTCTGTGGACTGCTCTATACTTACATCCTTTTTGACGTAAGATCCGAAGGTCACCAGGATTCCCATGGCGATGGACAGGGAATAGAACATCTGCCCTGTGGCAGCCACAAATGTCATGATGGAAAGCTTGCTGAAATCGGGAATGAATACATATTTGACACCCTCAAGGGCTCCCGGTCTTGTGGCTGAATAAATACAGATGATCACAGCCAGCACTGCCAGAATGGGCATCATTATCTTGGATGCAGATTCAATTCCCTTATTAACCCCCATCAGGATGATGCCGAGAACTATCAGTGCAAAGACCCAGAACCAGCTTTCTGAGGCAGCCCCATCGGCTATGAAGGAATTGAAATAGCCATCTGCTGCCATTTCCTGAGGGTCCTTGGAGATGTAATCAAACAGATATTTGCAGACCCAGCCTCCGATTACCGAGTAATAAGGCACTATCAGGATGGGCACTATGGCATTGACCCAGCCCCCGATCCGGGAAAATTTACTGTCTGTAAAATGGCGGTAAGCTCCCACAGGGCTTTTCCCCGTGGCACGTCCCAGCGTTGTCTCGGCTATGATCATGGTGTAGCCAAAGGTCAGCGCCAGAACAATATATACAATGAGAAAGACTCCCCCTCCATACTTTGCACACAGATAAGGGAATCTCCATATATTTCCAAGTCCTACTGAAGCCCCGGCAGCCGCAAGAACAAAGCCTATCCTGCCGGAAAAGGAGCTTCTTTTATTGTCCTGATCCAAAATATAGCCTCCAATTATTAGTTAATTTAAGTATTGCAACCCGTTAAGAATAACATATTTGTAAGGGCTACCGCAAGCATAAAAGCAATCGTGATGTTTCCATTCTTTCGCTATTCGAAGGCCATGAACATAAGCGACGAGGCCGTTGGTTTCAGACCCCTGAGATCAGCGCCAGAGCAGCCAGCACGGCCCCCTGTCCCCAGGGATATTCCCCATAGGTCTGATAATGTACCCCGAAGTCCTCGCAGGCGCTTAAGGCATCTTTGACCCTGCCGTTTTGGGCGCAGTCAAGAAGAAGCTTCCTGCTCTCCTGCCCCTCACTCAGGGCTCCGCCTCTTATAAGGCCGTACAGGATCATGCCTGTGGCTGAGGTATCAAGGTGTCCCTGAGTTGCCTGAACCTGCCAGGAATAGCCGCCGTCAGGGCGCATATAGGTCAAAAGAGCTTCCGACAGCTCCACATATCTGTTACTTAATTCCACATCATTCTCTGCCGCGCAGGCATATTCTGAAAGCCCCATGATGAGCCACCCTGCAGCTCTGCCCCAGCAAAGAACTCCCTTCTTTTCAACAGTGCCGTCCTCTCTCTTTAAATATCCGTGGTAGGGAAGACCCGTTCTGTTGTCCATTCCGTTTTTGAAAAAGCCCCGAAGCTGCACTCCTGCCATTTCCAGCGCCTGTCTGTTGTCAAAGCAGCTCCCGTAGAGGCTCAGGAACATGGCGCTCTGCCCAACTCCGTCTGCAAAGATATTGTTGCTCTTTGCTGCGTTGTACACCAAGACGCCGTCTTCATCCTTTGGAGAGCGCTTTAAATACTCATAGATCCTGTCCGCAGCCTTTTTGCACTCCCCTGCCAGATCCCTGGAGTGAGAATCCTTTCCATCCCTCAAGCCCTTTTTATAGAGTCTTAAAAGAGCTGCCCCTGCCAGAGCATCGTCTATATACCCGACTTTGGAAGCGTATCTGTCCTCCCAGAGCTTAAGATGTCTGAGCACTGCGCTGTCAACAGCCCCTGCATCTGTTCGTCTTGCCTCCACCAGGCCCAGCATCAGCATTCCAGCAGGCCAGAACATAGGGTCCTTGACCCTTGTGGCCCTTCCAAGAACGCCCTTTACCCGGTCCTTCAGTCTCCTCTTAAAGGGGACCTTCATGATATCATCCAGCTGTCTGATGCTCTCAGAAACCAGCTCTGCACAGACTTTTTCAGCAGACTTTTTATCTGTTTTATTCTCATTTTCCGCCATATGCTCTGTCTCCGTCATATGTTAAACTCTCTCACATTTTTATGTCGTCAATTCCTCTTGATCTTCTCCCTGACCTTGCCGTATACATACTTAAACTCATCGCTTCTGCCGTAGAGAAGGATGTACACACCGTTGAAGATCACGGTAATTATCACGACCATAAGTGCAAAGGTAAAAATGTTAAGCTGCGCCAGCACAAACCTGCTGATAACAAGACAGATCCCCAGCACCGAAGCCATACTCAGAAGGTACTTGAAGGTGTCCGCAAAATACCCCCAGGCCTTTTTGTCAAAGCAGGTTCCGTAGATGATTATGGGCTTGGTGATGTTGGCGATAAGTCCCGATACAATGGTGCCCACATATACGCCTGTGATGCCAAGGCGGGTCTGCACCAGCCACACGGACAGCACCAGATTCACCACACCCTGGATCAGCGCCAGATACTTGTCAGGCTCGAAGACCCCGGCTGCTGTCTTGTAGTTACTAAGGACAATCCTGTCCCCCTTGAAATAGTAGTCCGTCAGTATGCAGTAAACCGCTGCCGATGGCAGGATCCACTGCTCACCCCACAGAAGGCTGATGAGAGGCGTCAAAAGAACCATAAAACCCACGCAGGAAAAGCCGTATATCCAGGATGCAAAAAACCTGTAGACCTTGAACATGGAAAACTGCTTGTCCCTGGACTCAGTGGCTATAAGATTGCCAAAGCTTGATATGACTGAATTAAAGATGATATTAACAAAGTTTGCCACGGAGTTGATGACCAGGTTGTAGTTGTCAACAAAGCCCGCCATGGCAACTTCTATAAAGCTTGATATGATAAGGGCATCTGTCTGAAGACGGGCCACATCTCCGACCTTGTGAAAAACAAGGGCTTTTGTTTTCTTCCAAACTTCCCCGCTCTCCTCTTTGGAAAGTGGCGTGATATTCTTCTCCTTAAGGTACGGATACATCCTGTCCAAAAGCTTTGATACCACTATCTTCTGGATCAGCTGAACCGCTGCATCCGCCAGCAGAAACAGATAGAAATTCTCTGTAAAGACCACCACCAGTATCTGGATAAAGACCGTGACGACCTTGGTTATGGTCAGGATGTTGGTCTGGATATAGTTCTTTTGCTCCGCATTTATCAGGGAGTACTTGTAGGCCACAAAGTAGCTGCTGACTGTGTTGAAAAGAAATATGAAGTAAAAGAGGGTAAGATCCCGAAGGCTTAAGTCCCCGGGGTTTTTGACCAGGAACTTAAGGAACGGCGATATTGCCAGTCCCACAACTGCCACCACCGCCGCTATCACCATGTAGGCCTTGCGGTAGAGCTGCATGTAGGACTTTATCTTTTCCTTCTCACCTCTGGCCACCGGGCCGTAGAGGCTGAAGTTAAGGGCCGTTCCTATCCCTAACTCCGCCATGTTAAGAACAGCAAGGATATTGGTGTAGAGGCTGTTGACTCCCAGAAGCTGCGAACTTAAGTGCAGCAAAAATACAGTCCTTAGTACAAAAGACATCAGGGCTGTTGCCACCTGGCCCACATAGCCGAAGGCGATATTTCTGGTTGCTGACTTAACTCTGCTCATAAAGACTCAGACAATGCTTCCTTTCTCATCCATAAGGATCCAGCCCTTCCAGTAGTCATGCATGATATCAGGCTGGACCGGCTGGTTGTTTCTCATTTTGTAGGTGCGGATAAGCTCCCTGTCACTTCTGCTGTTGAGCCTTGCTCCCCAGAAGCTGAAGGTGGAGTTGGCGCAGATATTGCCCCTGCAGTGGCTCATCAGCATCAGGTCCTGGACGGAGTTCCTACCGTTGTTCCAGTCCACGATGGTGTACCTGGACTCGTCAGAATAGCGCTCCCTGGCGTACTCGTGGTCACTGGTAAAGATATAAAAGTGAGTTGAAGGGTCCTTGACCCTGAAGTACTCCATGGCGCTGTCGTAGTACTCGGTGGTTGCGATGTTGCCAAGTATGGCAAAGTTGGGCGGATCGAGGTAGTCGCCGCGTCTTATGTGGACACTGACGGAGTTCTCATGCTCCATCTTGTCCACCAGGGCCATGTTCCTGGTGTGGATGATGTCATCCGGGTGCCTGGGAAATTCGTACCTCTCCCTCAGTGTGTCCATGATATCGTCATAGTACTTCTGGCAGGCAAAGTAGCCTGTGATGTACATATCGTCCAGGTCAAAGAGCTCCTCATGGTACATCCTTGACTCGCTAAAGACCTTGGGATTGGCGTTATCCCTAAGCTTCATGACCTTGGCAAGCTTACCTGACACCTTCCCGATCAGGCCCTGCTTTAAAAAGTAATCCCTCTCCTCATCGGTGCACAGGTCATAGGCTACGTTTTTGAAGATCGGCAGCTCAAACTCCCTGGGCGCAAGCATATTTTTCTGGACCTTTGGGTCAAACCAGGAAAGGTCCAGCTTTACTTCCCTGCCCATTTTGCGCAGTTTCTCATAAACCGCGTATTGCTGCATTTGGTTCCCCAAACCTCCTGCGATCTGAACTATCAGCATAAATAATCCCCCAGTGCTTTTTATTTGTTCTTCATTATCCACTCATAGGCCTTTATGAGGCTGTCCCTGTCACTGATCTCCTGAACCGGAAGAACATAATTCTCACAGGTTCCGAACAGATCCGTGGCAATTCCCCTGCTCTTTACTGAATAACCGATCACAAGGGTCGGAACGCCGCTGCTGTAGGCTGCTATGGTGCTGTGTGTCCTTGCCCCCACAAAGAAAACGCACCTTGCTATATATCCTTTAAGGACCTCCGCAGGAGCATCTCCCACAAGCTTAACCCTGCCGGTGTCCTTAAATTCATTGTAAAACTCCGACAGAGGTCTTCTGTCGTCATTGTTATCCCAGACCACATGCGGTATCAGAAGTATCTTTTTATCCGAAGTGTCAAGGATATGTCTTATGAATCCGCGGTAATTATCCCTTACCGCATTAGGATCCCTTGCCCTGTCAAGGACCATAGGGCTTAGGTTGATCCCCACATAGTCTCCATCGCCAAGCTCTTTATCCGCAGCCTTGCCATCGCAGTTAAGCTCAAAGGCAGGATCCTTTCTAAGAAATAGCCTGTCCCTGTCTATCCCCGCATCCAGCAGAGCGTTGTAGGTGATGGACTCCCTGGCATATATGGCACTGTAGCTCTTAAGGTCCTGCAAAAGAGCTTCATCCCTAAGGGACTCAGGTTCAATTGAGCAGCCCCACAGCACAGTCTCAAAACCTTTTTTGCGAAAGACGCTGTGGGCCAGGATCAGGTCACCAACCATCTCAGGATAACAGTAGTTATCTCCTCCGATGGACACCGCAAGGGGCTTTATCCCCTCTGCCGAGGCCTTAAATGGGCTGCAGTTAAGCTCCCTGCACTTTTCCTCATAGGTTCTGAAAACCTCCCTGAACCTGTATCTCAAAAAGGACTCCCTGTCCCCGGTGATCTTCCTGTAACCGTAGTACAGCACATGGTCCACAAAGTGTCTGTCTATGTGCCTCTCCTGTGAAAGAGTGCATAGCCCCTGCTTTTCCAGATCTCCAAGGACATACCTTCGGTCCTCAGCGACACTGTTACTTCCTATCACCAGAGGATACGCTGTGTCCTTACCCTTTTCCTGTTGAAGCTTACGTATCAGTCTTACGGTGCTGTCCGCAATGGCTTCGCACCCGTGGTTTCCGCTTCCTGCATGCATGTATAAAATTATGGGTCTGTTAAGGTCAGTAGCCATGTGCCTTACCCCCTCTTGTGTCTGTGATACAGCTTAAGATAGAGCTGTGGGCTGGTCCTGAAAAGCATCACCTTAAGCTTGTAGCCAAAGGACAGCGCAGCAAATGCCCCTCTCCTTTTAAGTGCGTGTTCGATCTGCTTGCCGGCCTCAAGAACCGCCGTATCCGTGATGACCCTGTCCCTCTCCTCCTCATCAAGAACAGCTACCTTACCCACCACAAGAAGCGCAGTCATTATCTGGGACGCCGAAAGGGATACAAAGGCGTATTCCGAGATCTGCCGCCTGTAGGGTGAAAGCTTCTCCTCCGCAATACGCCAGCACACGAACTGGTCCATGTAGCTCTCCTTGAAAGTGCTGTTCATGGCGCCCGAAGGATTTTCAACGTATTTGTAATCCCCTTCAGGGATGCAGACAACCGTATGCCTCTTTTCCAGGAAAAGAGCATAATCCAGCAAAAAGACAAGATCCTCCCCGATGGTGAGGCTCTCATTGAACTTAACTCCGCTCTCCACAAGGGTATGCCTGTCATAGAGCTTGCCCCAGACGTGGGTGTTGCCGGAAAGGATCACGTTCTCAATGTACTGAAGACCCGTTATCCTGCCGGTAGTCCTAAAGACATCCGTCTCATCCACCAGGGCCGTTCCCTCATCGGCGTGCTTCATCATGTTCTCTAGAAAAGAATCAGTTACATAATCATCGGAGTCCACAAACACCACAAATCTGGCTGTCGCCTCTAAAAGCCCCACGTTTCTTGCATGAGAGACACCGATGTTTTTGATGTGGACAGTCTTTATGAGTTCCTGCCCGTACTCTCTGCTAAGTTCATCGCACATCTGCCCGGAGCCGTCGGTGGACTCATCGTCCACCAGAATAATCTCCATCTCCTCCGATCTGACGAACTTCTGATCCAAACAAGATAAGACACACTTCTTAAGTGTGTCTTTGGCCTGATAGACAGGAATTATAATGCTTACAATCTTCTCCCTATTTTCTCCCATACCAGAAAGGCCTCTAGCCCCATACTCCTCAAAATCAGTTTTATACAATATCAGTAGGCGGTCCAGGTCTCCCTGTCCACGCCAATCACGTACCACAGTCCATAGTGCTCGCTGTAGAAGGTGTTGATCCAGTAGAACTTATCCTCCGTTATATCAGAGACATAGGCCATGGAATACCTGGTTTCCCAGTCCGGGCGGAGCATCGGGGCCTCAACCACCATATCCTCACCCTGTGCCATCTCTGCCAGATACGCATCCCTCTCGTCAAACTCCCTCTTTATCCTGGCAAGGTTAGCCCCCTCCTGGATGTAGGTGAATATGAATATCACTGACAGCACTGCCACAAGGGATGTGGCCATGATCTGTACAAGATCCTCCTTAAAGCCCTGGTTGGCGATATAGGCATAGCCATCCATGATGCCTGTCATCAGAAACAGGCTTGCGCAGTAGTAGGTCCTTAGCTGCGAGTCCGGAACCGCAAGAAGAGCATAGCTTGTCACCAGGAACAAAAGCCCAAACAAAAGCATGTTCTTTGACTTTTCATAAAAAGCTGAAAGGCTCCCCAGCCTGTAGCATATGGCAATGACCATCACCATAAATACCAGTACCAACAAAAGGTAATTATCCTTGATGTTCAGGGTGATCTTAAGGAATCTTGCCGCAAGGGCCAGAAGGCCTGTGTGTGCCTCTTCTGCCGCCGCTGCCCTCGAGGCATTGCCCGGTGCCATGATCATTATAAGAAAGCCTGTTAAATTGCCTATAAGTCCCGCAACCATCCAGGCTTTGATGCCTGACAGGGATCTGCCGGCGCACCATGAAGCAAACATCAGCACCAGCACCATGAATATCACTCCGCCCGAGGAGTTCTCGTTGCACCAGCCTGCTGCCAGTCCAAAGAAAAACATTCCTATACAGAGCCCTATCGTAGATGCTGCATTCTCCCTGAATTTCTTTCTAAAGAGGGTGATGTAGCCAAACATTATCAATGCAGTAAAGAGATAATTGCAGGCTCCGGTCTCCCAAAAAACACTGTTTGATATGGTGGGCTCAAAGAGCCAGAACAGCATCATGATCCCCAGGTACACCCGAAGGTCATATTTCTTTCTCCAGGAGATATTCAGATACACCAGAAGAGACAGCACAGTAAATGCAAGTCCCGCTGCAACATTGAACAAGCCCTTGTTGCCTATGTACAGAAAGGTCCTGAGGATCATATGGGCGATGCTCCTGCCCACGTGGTCCATGTACTGCTCATACTCCTGGACAAAGAGGTCAAAAAAGCTTCCTGCCTCTGCCACCTTGTCCATGTAGATGATGTCGTCGGACATATGCGGAGTCAGAAACTCATATATGGTGACCATTATGAAATTGATGATAACTGTCACGTAGAACAGCCTTTGCCTGAGTTTGTCAGCCATTTGTCTCTCTCTTTACGTCCTCTGACTTTGATAATATTTCTTTTAAAAAGCATCCCAGATACACACCGACAATCAGCAAAAAGAAATCCCGGCCCAGATACCTGGTAACAAAAGTAGCTTCGATAACAGTATAGATTGACAGCGACAGGATGATAAGCGCAGCCTGGGCGTCCTTTTTCTTCATGCAGACATAGAGCACGATGATCACAAATGCAGCTATCACCGCGGTAGGGATGATGCCGTACCAGTAAAAGAGCCGCACCCAGCCCAGATCAAAGTAGCCATCCGTATCCCTTCCGGCAAATAACTTCCAGCTGCTTAAAATTCCACCGTGGTCTGCAACCCCATAGTAAAGGTTACTGATTCTGTTGTTGAGGCCATGGTCTATAGGCCAAAAGAACGAAGGTGTAGGAATGCCTGTCGAAGTGTAGGCATGCTGGCTCCAGCCTGCCATAATAACTGCCGACACAATGCAAAGCACCGGTGTTACCAGCATCACAAGGACATAATACAGCTTCATCTCCGAGATCTTAGGAAAGATCCTCAGAACCACTGCCAGCGCCACCGTCATGGCCAGCACCGCTACTCCTGTTCTGGATCTGGTGATGTATGAGGCGATGGCAGAGATGACAATAACGCTGCCGTAGACCAGCGCAGAAGCCTTCCTTCCATATATCCAGATCCACATAAGTATCATGGCGTACACGCAGCCAAGAAGGGTGTTGGGGTGTCCGAAGCCAAAAACGTACCTGGTCTCCTCCCCCACCGCACGGCCATAGTCCGCAACCAGAGCCACATCACCCATGACTCCGATTACCGACAACAACCCTATCAGAATGAATCCCGTAAGGCACACATAAAAGGTGTACTTCATGGCTTTTTTAAGGTCTATGTCCCTGGCCGCCGCCAGAAACAAGAACAGCCTAAGTATGTCGTTCTTACCCGAGGTCTCATAGCAGATAAAGGCAAAGACCAGGAAAAGAGCTATCACAAGAGTCTCTTTCCTGCTGCTCTTCATGATGGCAAAGGCAAGGAGCGTTAGCAGGAACGTCGCCCTGAACACGTAGCTCTCATAGGAAAAAGAGATCTCACTTTTTTCCACCAGCATCAGCACCAGCTCCAGAGTAAGTGCCACGTAAAACAGGAGCCCTGATACCTTTTTTCTGTTGTCATCCGTAAGTATATTCTTAAGCATCTTATTTATCCGGCGATAATCCGCTTTATCTTTCTTATGGCCTTTCTGAAAAATCTTCCAACGGTCAGGTCAAAACCGTGATACAGCTTTGAGAACACTGTGATCCTTGGCATCACCAGGTGCTCGTACTGTGAGAGGTTATTGACAAGGTACTCGGGGTAGGAGCTGTCTATCCTGACTCTCTCAAACCTTGCGTCCCTTCCGAAGATATCCTGTCCAAGGACCAGTCTGTCCATGGTCTCAAGGATGATCTCTCTCTCGTTGTACTCCTGGTGGGCTGCTGCCTTGACCTTGACACCGATCCTCCTGACCGGGTCTGTCTCATGGTCACCGCCCATATATCCAAAGTGCCAGCCGCCATTTGCTACCCTGACAGCGTTGTCATCCGTGACCTCGCACAGATCACGGAGCCTTACTATTCCCTCCTTGGGAATGCACAGGGTTGATGTGACCTTGGTTCCCAGCCACTTTCTCTCCTTCTGGGGGATATCGGGAAATTCCCTGGTAATGGAAAGGAGCTTTCCGGATTTTTCCTCCATGTTGAGGAACCCGTAGAAGTTCCTCTGGGCCAGGTGATAAACCTTTGTATTGTCAAAGTTTTTGATGATCCTCTCAAGTTCAACGGGATTGGGGATCTCATCGCAGTCTCCGAAGATGATCACGTCCTCGGCTGTGGCCCCGACCTCCTTAAGACCCTCGATCAGACGGTTTTTCTGGAAGTAGTCCCTCTGATGAGTGGTGCCTGTCCTTGGGGAGTCATCAACGGTCACATAGACGATCTTGTGAAGAAACTTTTTAAACCTGTCCCTGTTGGCCGCAAAGCACAGATCCTTTTCTGCTCCCGAGAAGGTCATGGTGGCTTCCTCGATGATGAACTTATCCACGTATTTATCTAAAATGTTGAGCCGTAGCTCTAAAATGTCCAGTTCGTTAAAGAACGGGATACAGTCATAAACTTTCACTTTCTTATCCTCGCTTTGATAAAGGCCTTGAGCCTGTGCTTTCCAAGATATCCCATCATAGCCTTATAGGGGCTTGGGGACAGCTGCAGGCCGTGGAAAAAGGCATCCTCCTCCGGAGCCCACGAAGGAAGCTCCAGGGCTGAGTAGGTACGGTAAAAAGGGTCAGAGAGGATTTCTTTTAACCGGTCTGACACTTCAGACTTCTTAAGATCCGACATCAGAAGGCTCTTTACTGCAATGCTGCAGGTAAGGGATTTCCTCTCATCCAGCATCTTTTTATAGCGGCCGCTCCCCTTATCCCAGCCTGTCACAAACTCGTCAAACCTCTCCCAGGCCGTTATCTGGTGGTCAAGGTACTCTTTGTGATAGCTGCCGGAAAGACCGGCGTTGTCCGTTACATATCCGTAGATGACCCTGTCAAGATAGGATATACCCCCGGACTTATCCAAAAGCTGTGCTGTCTGCAGAAGGTCTTCACCATGATTTAAAAAAATGGTGTGGTCACCTTCTAAGGAAGCCTGAGCCAGATCTCTTTTAACACATTTATTCCAGAGGGGATTTAACAGATCCCCGCTGCACATCACATCATAAACGGCCTTTTTATCATCTCCCGCATAGAGCCTTCCGGCCTCAAAGGGAAAGGTCCTTACGCTCTCACCTGAAGGAGAGATCTTTTTGTAATCGTAAAAGAACATATCGGGAGCTGCGGTCTTTTTGTCAAAGCTCTTTATAAACTCGTACAGCTCATCCAGCGCTCCGTCGCACAGCGTATCATCCGCATCAAGAAACAGTAGCCACTCCCCGGAAGCAGTCTCCATTCCAAGGCGCCTTGCGGCGTAGGCTCCGATCTTCTCTCTGTGAAGGGCTGTGACAAAGTGGTAGTCTGCAGCAAGGTCGTCACAGAGCTTGGGAGAACCATCAAGGGAGCCGTTCTCCACCAGGATAACCTCCACCTGGAAGCGGCTCTGCATGGCCTGCTTAAGCACCGAGTCCACAGCCTTTTTAAGATGCTTATCCGCATTGTACACAGGAACAATTACAGAAAACCTCATGTGATACCGTGCTCCTTCTTCCACTTTTCGCTCTTTCGCCAGAACAAAAGTGGTCTTACTGCCATCTTGAATCTCTTCTTAGGACTATAGAACCTTGGATATGAGGCATTTTCTCCCCACCACTTGTGGAAGGCAAAGGGCTCTATCCCCTTGTTCTCAGGCAGCGGATGCTCTCTTCCAAACCGCACCGCCACCTCAAGAGGCGCCCACTTAAGGCCCTCTTTTTCCATGTCGTTCTTGTGATAGCAGCACAGGAAAATATCCTCGTTGTAAAAACCATCATAGACCTTCTCCCACTTAAGGTCGTGAAGAGAAGGATACTCAAGTAGCCTTTTGGACCTGATGGATACGCTGTTGCCCACTCTGCAGATCTGCCCCTTTTTGTCCCTGTAGGCGTAGTCGTTCCCCGGCAGGGGCCAAGGAGAGCCTATGTAGTCGTAGGTAAGGAACTCATCCCTCCAGTTCTCCGGGTGGATCACAAAGCCGTCTGCGTGAACCACCAGGCAGAAATCGGTATTTATGTGGTCCTTGAGCTCATAGACCATCTTGTAGTTAAACTTGTCTATGGAATCAAGTTTGGATGTGTGGCTGTATCTGATGCTCTTTGGAAGGTAGAAGGGCTTTTTGTCCGTCACCAGCACCGCATCACCGAAGTCTATGCCACGCATGCTGTATTTCATGGCCTGTACGGTCTCGTATATATTTACACTTGTCATAGCCACCAGTGTTACATTCGGCAGCTGTAGTTTTTTATTATCAGACATTGTCATTCCTAAAGTTAAAGCAAAAGCTCATGCGTGAAAGACCTTGATGAGGCCTGTTGAGCGCTCGATCTTTCTGAAGGCTTTCCTGCCCATATACATGGCGTAGAGATATCTGGCCCTTATCTTCTGGAAAAAGCTCCTGACCTTTCCGGGCCTTACGTTGATCTTCTTGTACAGAGCGGAAGTCTTCTTGTACTGCTCCAGTTCTCTCCTGCACTCCTCAGGGGTAAAGAGCCTTCCTTTTCTGTCCATGTAGTTGAAACAGCTGTAGATATTCTGCTCCGAAGCCCAGTAGCCGTCGGAGACGTTGTGGCGGGCCCAGTACTTGGGTGCAATGGCGAACTTAAGCTCATCGCTGGTCATGGCAGGGAATACCGCAAAGGAGGAGTTGGCCAGAAGCAGATACCTGGCGTTCTTGATGGTGACATAGTCCTTGCCGATGTCGTTCCTTACAGCCTTCACCTCCGGGAGAATCTTGTAGGCAGCCTCCACATCATCGGTGACCGCAATGAACTCCATGTCCGGGCGGATCTTTTTCATCTGCCTGATGCCGTGGAGCCAGTAGCTGCGGTCAAGCCACAGCTCAGGTGAGTTGGAGTAATCCCCGCACCTTATGTGGATCACGCAGAGATTGTCCCTGGTATATTCCTTGGAGTCATACTCAGGCTTTATCTTAAGCCACTCCTTCAATTTGTCTTTGGACTTCTCAAAATATTTCTCCGCCTGGAGATTGCCGTACAAAAGGGTGTTGTCCTCAATCTTCTCAAACTCCGGGTCAATGCCGCTGACGTAGGCCCCGTGGTTCATATCGTGGTTGGAGTTCCCCAGGTAGAGCCTCTTGTCGTTGTCTTCAAATATCTTGAAGTTCTTTTTCTCGCTCTCAGGGATCTCTTTTCCCAGGTCTATGTCCATGAAATACATGCCTGTGTCGGAATGCATGTTGTTGGCCAGGTTCTCCGGGTGGCAGATCCCGAACTCATAGCCCTTTTCCTCTGCCAGTGCACGGGCGGCCACGTACCAGAAAAGCTGGTTGCCAAGGCCAAAGCCGTGTAAAAACTCAGTTCCTATCATAAATAATCAATCCTTTAGTGTATTACAGCGCGTCCCTCCAGGGATGTGCGCCTTATCTTCTCGTCCTTGACCTCATAGATCACATCGCAGTTCTCAATGGTGTTGAGTCTGTGGGCGATGATGACCATGGTCTTCTTGCCGTGGAAGCTGTTCACCGCCTCCATTACCGCTGCCTCTGTCTCATTGTCCAGGGCACTGGTGGCCTCATCAAATACCAGTATCTCAGGGTTGTGGTAAAGAGCTCTCGCAATACCGATCCTCTGTCTCTGACCGCCGGAGAGTCTGACTCCTCTGTCGCCTATGGTGGTATCAAGGCCATCAGGAAGACTCCTTACAAAATCTGCAAGCTGGGCTTCCTCCATGACCTCCCATATCCTCTTGTCATCGATCTTTGAGGCGTCTATACCAAAGGCGATGTTCTCCCTTATGGACTCATCCACCAGATAAATGGACTGGGGGATATATCCTATCTGGGCAAGCCAGGACTCGTAGTTGGAAAAGATGCTGGCGCCGTCGCAGAGGATCTCTCCCTTTTTAACATGAAGAAGTCCCAGAAGAATATCCACGATGGTGGACTTTCCTGCGCCGGAAGGTCCCATAAGTCCCACAGACTGACCCTTTTTAACAGTCATCTCCGCCCCGGTAAAGATATTGGTGTCGGAATCCGGGTATGCAAAGGTAATGTCCCTTAAGGTTATCTCTTTTTCAAGATGAAGGGCAGGACCTGCAACCTTGGCTCTCTCCGCCCTCATGGCCTTGTTGGTCTTCATTGACTCTGTCAGGTTCTCGTAGACAAAGTCAAGGCTGTACTGGTTGTAGGCGATCTGTGTCAGGTAGGTGTTGATCCTGTTGGCTGAAGGCATGATACGGATGGCCGCCATACCAAAGGCCGTGATCTGAGGAAGAAGTGACTTGGCATCCCCGCCGCCAAGCAGGTATAACAGCACATACAAAAGAACAACTGCAATAAACACAGTCTCTATAAGGAGCCTCGGGATGTTGTTCATGACGGTGTAGTTCCTGTCAATGTCAGCACCGATCCTGCCCTGCTCATAGTAGTTGCGGATAAAGAAATCCTGACGGTTAAGGACCTTGACATCCTTAAGACCATAAATAGCCTGGAGCCTCCACTTGGCGATCCTGGACTGGGTCTCCTGGTTGCGCCTTCCGATGGTGTTGAGCCTTGGCTTTAAGACCCTGGTGATGATCAGCGTCAGTATCACCAGCACCACAAGTATCAGGGCTGTCATCTGCCAGTTAACAAATAAAAGCACGATTCCCAGGCATATGGAAACCACCATCTCCGTTGAAAGAGAAAGCAGTGACAGCATCAGTGTAAAGGTCTTGGGAATATCGCTGTCGGTGATCCTGAACACTGTGGGGATATCAGCTCCCAGATAGTCCTCGTAGGGCCTGTTCAGGAATTCCCTCATGACCCTGCTTATCATGTCGTTCCTGGCACGGGAAATAAAGGTGTTCTGTCTGTAAACCAGAAACAGCAGGTACAGATTCTTAAATATGAAAAGAAATATCAGAATGATCAAAAGGGCACTGGCCAGCTTAAGGTCACTGTTAAGCCCAAGGCCCTCCACCACATTCTTAAGGGCCGGGTACTTCTCAATCTGTCTGTGGAGGGATTCGGGATTAAGGATCACGGATATCACCGGGATCATCATCGATACACCCAGGGTCTCCACTACACCCCCAATGAGTATAAGGACAGCCAGTAAAACAAGCTGTCCTTTTTGCTTTCTGTCAAATATATAGTTGATCTTGGAAAAAAGACTGACCTTTTTGGAATCGTTCATTACAGTGCCACCTTTGTCATGCGATCGGTGTAGATGTCGTCCATCTTCTTGTTGTTGATCCACTTCTCAGGTGCGATGACCATTTTTTCAGGAGAGTCATTGAGCCATGCTGACCACCATGAGAAAGAGCTGTTGGCAATAATATGGTGCTTGCATCTGCTCATGAGAAGAAGGTCTGCCACATCGGAGTTCTCCCCCTCCTGAAGCTCAACATTTATGAAGTTATGTCCCTTGAAGTGCTCCTTGCACCACTCCTTGTCGTCGGTGAAGATAAAGAACACTGCATTGGGATACTTTTGTCTCACCATGCTGATGGCATTCTTGTAATACTGCTCCGAGCACAGGTTGTGGATCTTGATGTGCTCCTCGTCCAGATAGTCTGTCCTTCTGACATGTATGCTGACAGACTCGCTGCACTCTATCTGCTGAAGTGTGGACCAGCTCACTGAATCGTGCATGATCTCCTGGGGGCGCTTTCCAAAGGTTTCCTGGATCTGCCTTATCACTTCAGGTGTTGAAAAATATTTCTCTGACTGCCAGTAGCCCACAAGGTAAGCATCCTCCACCTCCAGGATCCTGGGGTCAAACATGCCTTCCTGCTCATCTATGCGGTAGGTCTTCCTGCCAGTGAGCTTCCTTCTGATGCGGCTGAAGATGTCCATCCTGGAATCCGTCATCTTAACTATTTCTTCCCTGGTGGCTTTCTCATACTCCACGCCGAACCGGTCCAGAACCGGTACTCTTAGCTTGTCATTTACAAATCCGGTCTCGTCATCAATCTTGACCGTTCTGCCTCTATGTAAAAGTTCTCTGTACAGGGCGTACTGGAACATCTGGTTGCCCAGTCCGCCCTTAAGCTGAATAATGATCATGGCTCCTCCGTAAAAATGCATATACACATTGCATTATACCACAGTCCTCTGTGTTGAACAAAT